>Ga0315315_10001536_pt1 | contig 21246 bp, 19 predicted proteins | sample M140m3416metaG_FD_203699 | JGI IMG/M metagenome (GOLD analysis project Ga0315315, IMG submission 203699) | Ammonia-oxidizing marine archaeal communities from Monterey Bay, California, United States - M1 40m 3416 | ecosystem: Environmental > Aquatic > Marine > Intertidal zone | place: USA...
CCGCCGCCAGTAGAATGTCCCTCCTAATAATTACGGCGCTTTCGCCGCTTGGTTCGGCCTTTGCAATCATACAGCAATCCTTTACAATGCCGTCAGATGCCCAGAAGTCATTTTCGGTTACAGTGCTGCAGGCGGTACTCAGTGCTTCGACTTGTTCTTGCGTCACAAAGACGTCGGTTTCAGTATTCTCGCCAAATTCCACGCCAACGAAGCAATAGTTAATGAGCTCGTTCATTGTAACCGTTGAAAAGTTGCCACAGACGGGCGCGTCTGTTGGGTCGCACGCCTCTGTGTCATTTGTAAATTCGGTATTGCGGAATTTAACGTCCCGAGGGTCAAACTTGATGGGGTGTACCTTTCATTGATGGCAGTTGAGAACGTGCACCAAAAGAGAAGGGGGACATTTTGGGGAGGGGCGTACGTCTCCCTGCTGGTTGGCATTCATGCTGAGCACTGTGCTATCCCTGAAGAGAGTTTCATCGCCCAGAACGTCCCATGCGTACGAGGCTTCCCTAAACGAGCATGGAGTTTTTGGGTTTGAATTGAAGAGGCCAACCTTCATAGTAGTCAAAACATTTTTGGACTGGGCAGAGGCGACGTCTTCGTTGGGAGTGCGCGCCAGCCGTATGCCGTACGCATGGCAGTTGCACGGCTCCGATCCCAGCTGATTGGCAAAGTCGCTTAGATTGGTAAACACTCCTTCCTGTGTGCCCGTAAGAATTGGGAAACATAACCGGGAATGGGGAAAAGGGGCACACCTGGGTAAAATCAGGATTGGGGCGACAGTTTCTTCCGGGGATGACTTTAGCGGTAGTGAACGTTTCACCCGACACCGACTCTGGCGTACGCAGATACAGAGAATTGTCGCACACGCTGTCAAAAGTTCCGTTGTCCAATTGCTCGTCGCAAAAGTCTACAGTGTCTGTTCCCGCGAGCGTGGTGCTAGGGGGGCCGGGCATGCAATAGTAATTGTCCCCAAGGTTTCCCCCAAAGATGGATCCCTCTGGGTCGTCCGGCACACAGGCCAGGCATGCCACCACACAAAGCAGCTGCATCAACACAGTTTTTGATGATGGACTTAGCATTAATAATAGAACAATGGTTGATAATAATCTTTGTGGTGGTCATGTTTAAAATATCCTGGCCATAAACACTGTTGCTACTCCCGCTACGCCTATTCCAAACACCATCCAGGTCAGCCCAAAGATCCGCATGCAATCTTCCGGGTCCATAACAATATAATTGTTTGTTCTATTTAGATATGTGATATCAGAAAACAACACCGGTTTTGTAAAACGCAATCAAAACTTGATGCTAAAACTTATTTTGGGATTGGCAGTGTGAAAGCACTCTAAAAGGTAAAAATGGATTGATATCACATTACAGACCATAGTCTACATTCTTGGTTTCAATGTCTGAGTACGATGGCCGTTGGCGTGCGATGCGCGGCACCGACACGAACCACCGATCCTTTTGCGCGAGCTCTTGCCACACCACATCGTTGGCAGCGCTTTCGTATTTCACCCCCTTGGCCAGTCTGTCCCGGCTTGTGCGCAGGATCCGGATAATGGCTTCCCTGTAGTTGTCGCGCACAAGGTACGCCGATGCAGTTTTGAACCCTTTTGACCGGCAGTACCGCGTGCCGTGCACAACCCGACACTCCCGTGGGTCGAAAACGCCATTGAATGCAAATGCGATCACATCCCACCAGTCTTTTCGCAGCAGCCGACGAAGGTTCGGCAGGTACCTGAACGTTACATCATCCTCTAGAACGAGCACGTTGCTCCGCGAGTTCTCAAGGGCCTTGATGTGCGACAACGTGCATCCGATGTATGCAATCTGCTTCTTTCGCCTGCGCGCGTCCCTAATGGGCACGTGCAACATTGATGCATTGGCCCTGACCGCCGCCGTCCGAGTGTACGAAACGCCCATACGATCCAGTTCTGCCTCTAGCAGAGCCTGCCGATCAATTCGGTGATCGAGGCTGATGTACGTGATGTTAACTTCCATACGCGGACTAATAAAAGTAAGCCGCACTGTACCCACAATCAACAAAATCAACATCCGTATGTGCTCTTGTAGTAAAATAATTACAGTAAGTATGTATCACTCGAGAGTTGGCCGTTTCTTTGGTGTAGAGCTCTAATCTACAATTGTGAGTTTGTAAGGTGAACCAAAGTGCGTTACGCAAGCACTGGAAATTACATTGACTAGAAACGCCAGCCCTAAAAATAGACTTGGTATCGTGTACTTTATATTCAAGAATTGTGATATTGTCTACAACGGCGCCATAGTGTAGTGGTTTGCTCTAGAGCCCATAGAGCACTGGGTGCTTTGAACACCCCGTCCGGAGTTCGAGTCTCCGTGGCGCCGCCTTTTTTGCCCGCGCCATGTCTACTTTTGCACCTCCGGCACGGTCAGCGCCACCACCATTGCAATAATCTGATACAGTGTTAGCAATCGACGTAATTATTGTAGGAGGTGCAAGCTGGCTTACCACCACGACGACCAACACAATTGAGAGCACCACCGCACCGTGATTTTGGGCATCCGACCCAATAAACGAGCATGTTCCAACCTGCATCAACGGGTGAGCAACATCAACGGAGCCGTCAACGCGGACGGCGCACCCAGTGATTGCTGTCAATGATGCAGTGGCGCCTCATGGTTGAACAGTCGTTGTTAGTCTCACACCCGTACCGAATCTCAAAGGAGGTCCCCTTTAGCGCTGCCATAGTAAGGTGACTAAACTCGTCCAGCGTCTGCAAATGCGGTGAGCGCTTGCAGTGCAGGCACAGGGGACGACGCATACCGCTTGCATCACCTCTGCATTGGCGTGCAATCGTGTTCGTCGGTGGTATCCCGACGAGGCCTTTTTGTTCCAATGGTAGTTGACCACCTGCAAAACAATGAGCACTGCAAGCGCCTGTAACCATAGGACGGACGCACCCCCGGCGAGTTTGTGTCAAAGTCAACCTCCCACTGCGCATCTCGAGCTGTCGCACTTGGAGCATGCCCAAACGAAAATGCGTGCAGAAGCTCGTGCAGCCTTTTTTGACGCAATCAGACTGTGCGTGCGAGCAAGGCGCCTCGGGAAGGACGTACATGGTCATGCGAAGCACGATGGGCTCGGCAAAGAAATCATCGTAGAAGTGTGTGTTGAGTCGGATGATGGGCCCGCTTGGATCGTAGTGGGCCAATACGTTGGGTTCGAGAGATGCCCACCTTTTTCAGTGCGGTCAGACAGTCTTTGCTTGGAGTGGGGCATTTCAAAACTTACTCTAGCTCGGGAAAGTCAGAGTACTCTACTGCAAGCCATGTTGCCATTTGGGATGCAGCATCGGCGGCCCATACTTCTCGCCACAAATTATCCGGCAAGGTTCGACGCGTGCGGTTGGTGGCGTCAACTCTGCTGGGTCTTGCCCGAAAGGTGTGCTCGCCCACAAACAGGGACGTTGCGCACGCTACAATGCAAACAATCATATTTGTTCTTGAAAGAGAACCGGATATACAAGTCTGTGGCGTGAATTAATGTTCACACAAAATATAGTACTTACGCTTATTACCACGCTTTGGCTGTTGGGAAAAGTGCACGGGGCAACCGTGTTTTTAGCTGCATTGTATTATACGCACATCCCATTGCCACACGCGTAACAGGCTTGCAAGCACGCACTCTTATATTTATGGAGGGTGGCTGTGTTTAAAAGATGGCAACAAATGTCGTTGATCTTAATTCTTTGCCAACAAAAAGGCCCATTTTGCGCGATTATGCCACGCAATTTTGGGCAATGCAACTTTCCCGTAAAAATTTCATGAGAACCCAAATACCAAATAGAATACGCAACAAAGACGGAGCTGTGGTTACACTAGAACAAATTGATTTTAGAAATAACCCAACTTTTGAAATGCTCAGTATCAAACAAACTATGTACAAGTTGATCATCAATTATGTTGTGAAACTTATTTTTAAGTTTCCGGAAAAAGACAAATTAAGCATTGAAAATCGCGCCAACCAACTGTTGGATGTTTTTAATATTCGTGATTTTACAAGGGACCAAGTCATCAAACCCAAAGTAATGGCGATGTACCTGAAATTTCATGAATATGTGTATCGAGGGGGCCACAACGAAGATCTGAAAGTCAACTTACAATTCTACGTCATTAAAATGATTTTTGAACTCAAAGCCAACAAAAACTCTGAAACATTTTTTTTTAGTGCCGAGAAAGAAAAATTGATTGAGCTATTGAAACAACTGTTTTCTCAAAGAGACGATTATGGGGAAAATTTGAACGTATTTTGTCAATTTTTTGTTAAACAAGAAGCACAAGTTTTGTTTCCACAAGCCAGTGCAGCTTTTATTGACTATTGTCCTACTTCAATAACGCCAAGAAGACTGGTCACACTCTCCAACAAAGGCAAAGATTCTTGGGAACACATGATTTTTAGACGTAAAAAAGTGAACGATGAATATGTTATGGAATTGTCTGTTGATAGAGTGTGCCAATTTTTATCCGGAAGTCTTCCAAAATGGACAGAATTACCAGACTTTGAAAAGACGCTAGAAGAATTGGTTCCTTTTTTACCATTAGGAAAACAGCAAACCAAAAACTTTCAACAGCCTTTATTAAGTACTTATTTTGTTGCAGACTGTTTTGCAACAAAATATGCGCGAACAGATTTAATGTTTTTTGAATTGGCTTGCAGCAAGTTTTCGCCTAGTAAGGTTATTTTTGCTTGTCGAGATGAAGAAATTGACGCCGAGGCTTGCAAACCCAACAATGCTATGCTGTTGGACTTTATGGAAAATCATGTATTCGACACCCCCGACGAGGAGGATTTTACCGACGAGGAGGCGAAACCAGGAGAAGAAGGTGAAGCCGTCCCCGAAGAGGAGGGTTTTACCGACGAGGAGGCGAAACCAGAAGAAGAAGGTAAAGCCGCCCGTGGCGGTGGCTTTGCAGCAACAGCTTCAAAAGCTGGTTTGAAGATAGATAATTGCACTATCAAAAAAATGTATCAAACATGGCAACAAGAAACATGCAACCCTTATTTTATGAGGAAGGAAGAAGAAATTCTTCGAATGCTACAATTCCAATTGGGTGTCTGGCTTACAGACTTTTCTTCGTTCCAAAACGAACTAAATATAACAATTAATAATCGGCTGGAAAAACTTACAGCTGACATAGAATCATTTAAGGCAATGGAAACTTCCACGTTTACCGGAGCTACAACGGGTTTTATGGATTATGACTTAACTGTCTTTCCATTTGTTGGAAAGATTATAACAATTGATATTGCCAACAAATTTGCACTTCAGCCAATAGAACTTTTTTTTTCTTTGTATTCCGAGAATTCCGGCAAACCTCATCAAATGGACATGTGGAAACTAAAAGCAATTAACCCAGGGTCTCCAATAGTAATCAACTGTGTTTCTGACGACGGCAATAAAACAAAATTCCGAGTGAATGCACAAGTTTTGACAACTCATCCGACTGACACGAAAAAGACATTTGTTGTTGTTACTGGAATTACCAATGTAAAAAAAGATGAAACGGAGAAAACGTATCACGAAACAGATAGTAAACAAGACGCCAACACATTTCCAAACGACAAGGGTCTTAAATTGACTCGTCAAACGGTAGAGGTTGAATATGACACAGATGCACTAATCAAAACCCGATTAGTAAAATTCTGTGCTTCTATTAAGGAGAAACTCAACAAAGACGACATCAAATCCAGAGTCAACGCTTATTTGCAACAACTGGTCCGGTTGAAGCGGCTTGATGGTGGCAAAGAAAGAAAAGACCTAGCAAAATTTCTACCACGTGAATATCAAAATGCGTTTAATTCTTATTACAGTCAAAATCAGCTCGTTCCGGTTTACGTGGCAGACTTGAAGTTTTGGGAAACCGAAACCCAACAAAAAGGGTATTCAATTACAAAATTTGACGATGATTTTCTAAAAGCGTTAGACTTGTACGGCGTTAACCTACAAGCACAAACTTTTTTGGCTGTTTCAAGGAATATAACAACCCTTACAGTTGCAACAGATTGGGCAAATTTGTGGCTCAACACATTTGATAAATTGAATCCAGAAACAAAAATTGTTTTTCCGGGTGTTGAACCTGCTTACAAAATGGAGTTGTATGACGAAATGTTTCCAATCCAACCAACACTTTCTAATTTAGAACTTTTATTTGATTCAGAAAATCAATTCTTCAACAGCGGTCAAGTTCACTTGATCTTATTGTTTGAAATAGATGGAACTATTGACAGACCAATTGATGAAGGAGTTGAAAACGAATTTACTGGAACTACAAAAGTTGAGAAAGGCCTGTTGCCAACATTTCAACAAGTATTGACTGCGAATGCACCTAGACAGGTTGGGGGTACGTCTGTAATTCCACAGTTTGGTTCTGTTCCGGATGAAACATTGAAATCCATCGCTTTAAAAATTTTAAAAGAAAAACTAGAAGACAAAAGAGCAACACAAAAAGGAGCCACTGACTTTACAGAACTTTTTACTGAACTAAAATTAACCAAGTTACTTGGCAAGGAACAACTCGACAAAATTAACCTGGTTGGATTATATAGTACAAAGTTTGTTAACAGTCTCATGTTGTTTCATGCAAGATGGAATAAACTTGAACCATCGAGTACTGCTACACGCCCTACAGATGAAGCATCTTTAACCGATGAAGACTCCGGTAGCGACGGCTTTTCAACCGATGAAGAACGCATCCCGTCTGTCCCGGCGAATACAGAAGGCGACGCTGCAGAGGAGTATTCAAACGAATTCGAAGAAGGGTTCGGATTTGGAGGCGATGACCTTTTTGCGGAAGATGATGAAGCTGCTGCAGCCGGTGGCTCTAAAGCACGTTACCCCTATTGGGCCGATGACCTTTTTGCGGAAGATGATAAAGCTGCTGCACGCGATAAATACCCCCACTTAGCAGGAACAGATCTAAATCCAGCAAAAAGAGGTCGAGGTGCAGAATCACCGCAAGAAGCCTCTAAACCAAAACGAGTCCCAAAACTTGGCGGTGGCGGCGGACCTGCAACTGATGAAAGTTGGGAGGATAAGGGGGCGGACCCAGAAAACCCGGCCGTCGTGGTTTCAAAAGGAGTTCCCAGCAGAGTTATTGAACCGTTGATGTTATTTGTATGTATGAAGGAAAACAAGTCTTTGGATGGCATGATGTCTAACGACGAAGTTGCTAGACTAAGAGAGGTGACAAAAATTGGACCACATTCAATGTACGACATTTTTTACAGCGAATTTTTTAACAACGTCGAAATTGAAGAGGAGCCCGAGCCCGAGCCCGAGCCCGAAGCCAGGAAGGCAGCCAAGGCCAAGAAGAAAGATGTTGACACAGCCAAGAATGATTTATTTTCTAAATTAAGAGCAGACAAAGTGTTTTCCCAATTTTTTGTATTTTTCAAAAAACTTGACAACGCAATGACTGATTTTATTCAAACGTACCCTGTTCAGGCATACAAATATTTCAATATCATGAACACTCTTATTTGTTCATTTGGACTTGAGTTTTTTTTAAGAGACAATGTCGTTGATCTTTTTCCTCCCGAAATGGACCCCATTGAAAATTCGGGTGCATTTCTTTGGACAATTATGTTTTCATCCTTTTTTGATTTTGGGATTGAAAACCCGTCATATTTCAATCGGGAATCAACATTTTCAAGCAAAGATGTCAGTGACCTGTATGAATACGCGTCAGATAAAGGTGGCAAGCACGGATTTGGAGCCGAGTTTGACGATAAACTAAACATTTTTTTGAAAGCCGCCAATGAAACTTTGTTATATGAAGCCAATTTTTTCAATGTTATGGATGTTTATTACACAACCCCCCAAAACTACAAAGAAGATTCCGATGTCGAGATTGAAAAATACATGAGCGGCAGAAAAGAATTTCCAGTCAGTATACACGGTGAAAGCGAATGGAAATTTGGAGAAGACCCAGATTTTGCAACAGATGATTTCAGAACAGCATCAGATGCTTTTCAAATCCAATTAAATAGGCTTAAAGCCAGTCTTATGGAAACCCAAAAGGCCGAGTATAAAAAAATTTTGGGAGGAATCTCCAGTGCAAACAAGGATGGCATATCGTCAATTAGAATTGCAACACTTGCCGACGATAAACCCCGACTCCTCAAATTGTTCGAGCGCCAAGAATCGTTTCGAAACGCCTTTGACACACTTTCAATTTATTCTTTTAAAGATCTCGAGCATAAGAGCAAATTAGAAGAAAGCCCACCTACAGCAAAGGAGAAAGTCGAGATTGAAAGGGAAAGAAAGACCCAGGAAAAGGAAAAGCAAAAACTTGAACGCGGAGAGGACGTTGAATTGCGAACATCACAAATGTTTAAAAAAGACGTATGGTTCAAGACAACACAAAGAGCTGGTGTGATTAAAAAAGACATTTTTTTTAAATTTACAGATGGAGCAGAAAAAGTGAAAAGATGGCATCTTGGTGATGCGATGTGGCCGGACTGCACGCCAAGAAACTTAGCCAAATACTTAGAACTGACCCGTCAAGAACGTGATCAAGTACTTGATAATTTTATTTCGATGGGATTAGAAAATGCACCTCTTGGCAAAATAATAGCATCAGAAATTTTGTTTTACTTGTCAAGAGGACCTGTCGGCGGAGTATTTCAAACGTTTAAGTATCTAGTCAAAAAAAATCACTACGAACTTCATCCATATAATTCTCCTGAATGGGAAACAAGAATATTTAAGCTGAAAGGATATGGCAACCAACCTCTTTCTTGGAATGATGAGCAAAAATGTTACATTCTAAACAAAGCGGTTTATGTTATTGAAGCTGGTGAAAAGAGAACAATAGAGGAGGCTGATTTGGTCAGGTTTGGAGCAACTCCAGACATTGGTCTTTTCTTTGCTCAAGAAGAATGGGAAAGACTGCAACAATCAGGACAAAATGTCGGAAAAACTGATACGGAATACAGAATGCAACAAATGAAAGAAAGGGATCGAGAAATTCGGGATCTTTTTGCGCAAGGACGAAGCTTTGAAGATCCGGAAGTTGAAAAACGACAAGACAAAGTGCTCAAAATACAACAAAAATTAAAAATCTCTAACGAGTTTATGTTTCTGCTTTGCGATCCTGTAATTAAAAAGTTTTCAAGCCTTGTAGACATAGATGATCTCCGAGAACAGATTCTTGCGCAAGCTTTACTTTTGTCAAAAAGATTCAAAGAGGAAAAGCCTATACTTTCTAGTGTTGACACTGAAGCCGATTTTGAGATGGGAGTTGTTCCGTACAACAAATACAGACACTTTGATGTTGCACAAAATTCAATGTTTCATGCAGTAAACGAAATTTTTGAATTTTTCAAAGCGCGCAAAGAGCTTTCGCAAACTCTCCAAAAAGAGCATAAAAAACTCCAGCAATTTTTGGAAGCGTTTGGTGTTTTGTTTGACGAATACGAATACACAGAAACCGAATTTGAGGGGAACGACAAGTTATTCAAAGATAGATTGAATTTGGCTATGAACTTGCCAAATGGCAGAATCTTTAGAGAAACAGCAAAAATGCAAGTTTTCCAAAGACGATACAAGTTATTGAAAGGGGAATTTGAAAAGTGTGTCATAGTACCTGAACCTGACGAAGAATATCTTGGATTTGAAGACGAAGGACCTGCAACACCTGAAGACCCGAGTCAAGTAATCGATGAAATTGTAAACAAATTTTACAAAGATCAAGGTACAATTGCGTTGTGCGTTGAAATTGAAGAAACAAGACAATTAACGCTTGATAATTTTACGCCAGAAGCACTAGACAATTCGTATGATGATATTTTAATGGTTTTTTATGAAACAAAACCCCTTTTGAGAAATGCAATTGCCGCTTACTCCAAATTCAAACAAATGAAGATGATTTATGTCAAAGCCGTGCTGTATAGAGACTATCCTAAGTTTAGACACATTTTTGACACAAAAGAAGTGATATCTGTTTCTATTTTGAAAGTAGCAAGAGACTGTTTTGTATTGAGTGACAAGAGCAAGGAAAAATTTCGCAAGTCAATTGCGCAATATTCCAGAGTTGCTAAAGAGATGATTGTTTTCCAGAAAAAAACGGTTGCATACAAAAAAGAACTCGAGGATGCATTTGATAGCAACAAAGATTATGAGACGGGAAAAAACCTTGATAATGTCAAAGCCGCAATTGTGACAAATTTCCAACTTCGCCCATCTAGACTATCAAAACAAGCACTTAAGTTACTAAATTCAGAGGATGGAACTGACACACAAAGAGTGTACGAGGATGCACTTCGATTGTCTTTTTTTGAGACAACCAAAATGGTGCAGTTTTTAGAGATGAACGATCCACAAGAGTTGAGAAGATCACCAACTCCATCGCCGCCAAAAGGTGCGGTTTCTCCGGGCAGCGCATTGAATGCTAAACACAAAAAGGATGCAAAAGAAATTGCCATGAACATTTCTCTGCGACAAACCAATACACAAGATGCACTTAGATATTACAGGAAAAAAGAAATAGGGGACCTTGAGGCTTTATATGACCAATTAAGTCTTGTTGATTTGGAGGCAATATTCAAAAAGCTGGACATTGATTTCAACAAATCCAGTACAAAAGAACAATTACAATCACAATTATCGGAAGAATGTTTTAAAGATAATAATACTGCAACAGAATCGAGGTTTGTAGTGTAGAAAAGTGTGTATTAAATGCGCCTTGATATTTTTTTTCTAAGTTTTATCTCAGTAATCCAGTTGTGTAACTAAGTAAAGTTAGACGCCAATCTGAAACAAACCCGCCGCGATACTTACTAGATGCGCTCCTGCCCCTGCTGCAAATTCGCCGCATTCCACCGCCGTCCAAACAAACAATCCAAACAATAAAAAAAGAGTGTATGTTTTAACTTTCTTGTTGTGCATGTACCTAAATTATTTGTTAATACGCTTCAAATTCAGCAGAACACACGAGACGTACCGCGATATAGTCAATCCATCTCCCAGTGATTTGCGAACAATGTAAAATTTGGCGCCACAGAAACAGGCTAAACACGCATCCAAAATTTCAACGATAACAGAAGATACGCCTATACCAAAGCATAAGACGCACACCAAACGGCTGTACAGAAAAATGCTCACCAAGAATGTTCCGCGCTTCTGTACAGCAACACAAAACTTCTTTTTTGGGAAACCATCTGCAGAGTGTTAAAGGATAACAAAGGCATAAAACATGTATGAACGTACTCGGTACGAGCATCTGTAAGTCTTATCAACAAAGCATAGAAGATTGACCGCAATCCCAGCGAGTACACCACCTGTTAAGATTATTAGGCTAATGCGTTAAATCATAAATTATCTATGCAGACTTACGACCGCAACCGCTGAAAAGTACTCTGTCATTTTATAGGAAAGGGCTCATGGTATTTACCGAGGTAAAGCCACACAACAACAGATGCCCCTTCAACCGGTGAGCGGGTTTTGGTCCCGTTCTGGGGTTGAAACGGACGCAGGGCTGGATTGGAATGCCGGGGCGTACCCACAGCAGGTAAAATTGCCCCCCAAACTTGAAAGGCACATCAAACATGCAAGGGATCCCCGGGTTGCTCTTACATACATCAACGGCCCGTACGTAAACGATCCAGCCGGGAGGGATGTATGGAAATCATCGTATAGGGATGGCCAAGGCGACTGCGACAGCAAAGCCATTTCCGCCATGGACATTTGCTACTCGTACATGAGAAAGAGTTGGATCCCTTGCATTGCCATGGGAAACGCCTGGCTCTCGGACAAGGACAACCCATCTGAACGCGCGGTGACGCCGCACGCGTACAACGTCTTTTTGTCGAGGACATCAAACAGCGCGGTTATTGGAGAACCAACGTACACGGTCAAAGACTTTAACGATATGGGACCGGGATCGGGGCACATTATTGAAGTGGAATGGCTGCTTGCGCCCGGAGCCAGCATCAGAATAGGCGTCGCAAACGACATGGGCAAGGACGTGAGAATTCACACTAGAAATGAAGTGCTGATTGAAGCAATAGAAAGGGAGACGGCGACCATCAAACCAGAGCTCAACCAAGCATACGACGAGTACGTTTCGCCACTGACGCCAGCAGAACTGGAGCAGGTCGGCACAAATGCAAACGGGATGCCAATCCTGGCGATGACGCAAGGCTTTGAAACCAGCAGCAAACGCGTGCAATAGTGTGTATTCGACACAGCAGGAATGTATCCAATAGACTATCACCCCCACCTACGACTATTCTGCAGTAGGTCCGCCCTCGCCCTTGCAGTCAGTGCATAGAATTCGGTCATTTCGGCGTGAACGTCCTGAATGTTGGAAGGATTGTTGTCGATAACGGTAGAATCGAGTTTTCCGTTGAGAAACGTCGCAACCTGCGGCAAGAAATGAGCTTGGACAGCGCACTTTGCAGCTTCGAGTGCACCCACGATTTTGTATTTTCCATCCAAGACGGCACTAACGCGCTCTACCGTCTGAGTATTCAAGCACTTGGTATAGAGTTTCAGGCAGGAAAGCCGGCTCATCGTCTGGGAGGACAAGCACCCGGCTGTGCAATGCGCTTTGAAAAAGTAAAAGCACCCTTTATGCGGTAGATGTTACTGTACTAGTGCCCGCGGAGAAGTAGGTCTTCATGCATGCGCTAGGCCCAAGCCACCGCCGGATTGGAAATCGTGCTGGCCTCTGCAGAGTCCTCGGCCGTTCCCCGTAGCTCGGGGAAGTGCTTGAACTGGGGATCAAAGTACGTCTTGGGCGTAGGACGCCGAGTTCCGATGGATTCAGCCATGGCCACCGGAACGCCAAGAGCGGCTTCGGCAATCCGCTGGCACTCGGCGTGTCCTCCGCGGATTTTTCCGACCTGACGATGGGGTGAGTCCGCGCCGGACCCAACAGTGATAAGAACAACTTGCCTGCAAATCGCCCATCACCAGTACATGGTCAATGCCGTCCTCTTCGCACTTGGCGCGGAACTTCTCGAGAACAGTGGTCGTAATCCCGTTTGCATCTCCGTGAATGGTGAGCACGGCAAAGACGCCATCTGGGGTAGTAAGGCGTGCAGCCACAGCACGGTTCCCGACGCCCTTGCCGAGGTCAAGCTGCAGGGGCTCGGCCGGAATCGCCGTGGACACGAGAAGTGCGCAGTAAGGCTTGCTGCAGGCAGCCCCAAAGACATTGTGGTTGGGGAAGGCGTCGCGCACGGCCGCAAGCGTGTGGGGGCCGGTAAGCTCCTGCACTGCAATCACCTGCAGGACACGGCGTTAGACCCGACGCACCGCCGCATGGGAACTTGTGCTCGCCTCTGTAGAGTCCGCAACCTTGCTCCGCAGCTTGTCGACGATGAAGTTGTACGCGGCAGCAGACAGCGTGCCCATGACTGCACGGTCAAAATCGACGGGCTCCTTCTCCATGGCCATCGAGAGGATGAACAGGTAGAGGTACATCTGTGGAAAGGGTTAGGCACGCAAAGAGCAGCGGTCAGGACTGCACTGCGTACGTTGGCCTTTGCCTGCTCTTCATCGTCGGGCGCAACGTAGTCCCCCGTCATGGCCGACACGGGAACTCGGTGGTGGGGCTGCCAGTGGCACTCGGGTCCAAACTTGAAGTTGGTGTCGACCACGTAGTGGACCACCACACGGATGTCGTCAGAGTAGCAGGCCACAATCATGCGCTGAACCTCGCGGAGCAAGAAGTGAATGCTGTTGCCCTGTGCAATCTTAAGCGGCGTGAGCAAGCGCGCCGACACTGCCGGCCACAGGAAATCTCACCTGGCTCACAAACCGAGTGGTCTTGTCACACTCTCGGATGCGCACATTCTCGGGGTTCTTGAGAGTGCGCGTGCCGGACTCGTCCTCCTCCCAACCGGAGATGAAGCGCCCGGCAGTCTCGACCCTCTGCTTGAAGGCATCGGGCATGTTCGCTGAAAGGGAGCGAGTGAGAGGGGCGGGGGAATCGGCGGAGGCGGCAGTCTCTCACCGGCAGTTGCCTCGGCAATCACCCGAGGCACCGTCATGTCCATCGCCCGCCTGAGTGCCGCCTCGAGCGGAGGAGACACGCTCGCAGTCATGATGTCGGGGCCGCTGGCGGGGTCCTTGCCGGTCATTCCCGTGTTCCACGTCGCCGCAGTGAGCTGGGCCGGCCCATCGTAGGAAATTGCGAGGAGTTCATGATCGCTGTACCCGTCCATCGGAACCACCCGCACGCCGCGGATTCCTCCTGTGGGGCCGCCGCGAAGCGATGCACAGAGCGCCGTGTCCCGCTCGTCAAGGACTGTCCACCCCTCTTCATCCGCTGGAAAAGCAACAGCAGAACTCATTGCCCGGGGTACCGCCATGTCTTCGTCTGAAGTTGTGGCGGTTGGAATGTAGTTTGGCGCCAAAACTACGCTATTTTTAGGAGTAACGGCTATTTTTAGGAATGCACAGAGTCTAATGCTATAAGTAAGTACTACGGGCGCCTGCTTGTTGGTATTGCCCACTGATGCTCGCCCTGCGCTGGTTGAAGATGGCTGCGAGTTGAATGCTCACCGCGCACGTCTGAACGACAAAGGTGGAAAACCGGTACTCGTTTGAAATGTCGTGCGACCACAGTGCGACAGAGGTGAGATATGCGAACGAGCCCAGGGCCACGGTGAGGGGCGTCCACTGCTTGGCGTTGTTGGAGTAGTCAAAGACGAGGGGCACCATTGTTCCGATAGTCGTGCCCATGACTGCCCAGTACAAGTTTGCGTCGGGGTTGTGGTCAACGTGGTGCGCAGTGAGCCCGGCTGCCACAACGGTGCCAATCCACAGCAGACCGCCGAGCGACATGAAGAAACGCGGCCACTCTAGACCCTCTCGTGTAAACTCGTATGCCGCATCCACCGCTGTTGTGACGAATTCCATCGCACCCTTTCTTCGTCTGCCCCATCAGTGTTTATATGAGATTCGGGTTCAGACATTTTAGAAACGCGCGCCAAAACCACATTCCAACGATGCCGAAAGCGATGCCGGGATATCTGACGGTCGGCCCAACGGGGACCACGACGTGGGTTCACGCCGAGGGGCTGGAGAAGTACCAGCAGTTCAAGAGCATGCTGCCCGCGTTCAAGGGCATGCGCACCGTGCCCACCGTTCACCCGCAGAGCGTTGTGTTCCACCAAGCCGGGGAAGCACCCAACGAGGCGGCGTCGCTGCTGTTTGGCATTTCGGGGCTCCGTGGCATGGCGGCGCAGCACTTTGCGGACCTGCGCACAGTCTCCCCGAAGCACGCCGCGTGGCCGCACTTCACCTTCTACGTGGACAAGGGCCACGGGCCGATTCAGACGGTGGCGGTCATGCCAGAGTCGCCGTGCACGGTGATTGAGGCGTGGTACCTGCGCGCAGGCGATTTCGCGGACGTCCCCGCCGGCGTCTGGCGCGTTGATCCGGTGATGCGCAAGGGCATGGTGTGCACCCCACATTCCTTTGCCACGTGCGCAGGCGCTCACTCCCCTTTCCGCAGGAATGGCCCGGGACTGTCAACGTGGAGAGGAAGAAAGTGGAGACGATCAGGGGCACCATCAGCAGCGCCGTCTTCACCGCCACCCGCGTCCACATTGGCCCCCTTCATTAGCGGCGGCATTCATATACATAAAACAAAACTTTATTGTGTGGGCATCGATGGCCGAGTGGTCCAAGGCGTGAGACTTAAGTGTTCAAAGTTGTTCAATTGAGAACTCTCCTAGCAATGTTTGCTGCGCAGGTTCGAACCCTGCTCGATGCACTCAACTTATTCTTTTGCCCTTGGCGTAATTAGGCCTATTGAATTCTCGCACGTGCAAAGCTACAGTTCGAAGTGTCAAAGGATCCTGAATCATATAGGCCATTTCATTTTGTTTGTAAGTGTCTTGAGCGATGCCTCCCCATCCCACGTTATCAAACGGTTGTAAAACATTCTTAAATGCGCGCGGGCCCACGGCCAAAACGTCAGTCTTAATCTTATATACATTTCTTTCTTGATAATTCAAAATGCGGTTTAATATGAGATTATGACGCACCTTTGAAATAATAATACCGGGTACAACAAGTGGAGATTTTTTGTAATTGTACACACGTTCAGTTGATACAAGAATTAAGTCGCCATCGTGATTATTGAGTTGAGAATAATTTAATAAAATTATATCTCTGTCTAAATAAATCCCGCCTAATTCAATGGTTAGAATTGGCTAGGTATTATATAAAAAATAATCCTTACCCATTTCAAAAAGAATACAAACTCTCCAAATATCTGACTTGAACGATTGGTGTTGCAATTGATCAAACGCTTTTAATAATTTTGGACAAAAATTCAAAATATCTTCCCTTGCTGTGTTTCCCTCCCGCATCCTGAGTTTCAAATTTGGATTCAAAGAAACAGTTGAATTAAGTTGCTCGGTGATGTAATCAGAAAAGACGTGCAATATCTCTGGCGTTTTTCCTGTTGTTTTACCATGTCCAAACTGCATAGGTCCCGCTTCAATTTTTGTTGGAATAGATTTTAAATGATAGACAGTAATTAAAGCTGGCAGTCCAACCACCGCGACATATTTAAATGCCATTCTCGATAACAGAAACAGTGGTGCTTGCTTATACACTATCCAAGAACAATGGCTCCATTGTCAAAACTAAATTTAACTTTTCTTACCGTATTGTGGATTACGTTTATCATATTGGCAACAACACTGCGACATCCAGTATCAACAGAGGGCCAAAGTGTAGAAGTTTACATCAATCATTTCAACAGTAAAAGACACAACAATGTTTTAGAAATAGAAAGAGCGTACTGCAACATTAATTATGTCAAGTCAATCACAGTTCTCTGTGCTGGACCCACGTGTTTCAATTCCTCTGAATTCAAGTGTCGGAAAACCAAAGCAAGGAGGGTCGGCAGAAATCTGTTTGATCGCTTCCAAAAATGCACCAATCCGCATACACTACATTTATCAAATGACGACGACCTTGTTTTGAATCGGTGGGCGCTCGATACAATGGTGGCATACGCAAAAGTAAACACCGCTTCTATTGTAGGACCTTACGGTCGACGTGCAGATCCCTTTGCAAGTGAAGAGTACGGCAATCCGTGGCACTCTCTTCATGAGAATGTAGCACTCACAAACGCGGCATTGATTCCATGCAGACTCATACCCGTCTGGCAACGATGGAAAGAGGCGAAGGAGTTTATTTCAACGGCCAGGGGCGGGTGCGAGGACATACTGCTCAACATGCTGTCCAACAAACTATTGCAGGGTGCTGTTGTAGAGCCCAAGTGGGAACTCTTGCGCTCATTCGACACCAAGCTTGCAGACAACAGTGGCGGCCTTCATGGCACTGCCAAGGGAAACTGGGACGGCTACAGGAACGAGTGCGTGCGGTGGGGCGCAAAGATGATTCCGCGTTTTATGGAAAGCCTACGGGACTAAGGCTCATTTGGCGTGGTGCCGGAACGTAAAGCTCGTGCGGGTTCCAACATCGCGGAGACGACCGGGGATCCCGTGCGTGAGCAGCTGTAGTGCTATTAGCCGTTGCAGCAGCAGAATAAAGAGGTGGGACTCACCTTCTGAAAGCTCTTTCCCTTCATGTGAAGGATGCTGTAGGGCAACAGCTCCACCTCCTTTGCCAACGCACCAGTCAGCTTGCACTTGAACTTCATCGTGCGCTTTGCGCCGTGGGACACGGTCGCAACACCCTGGAACGGGCAGAGTCCATCCTCGTTGTCGGCTGAAGAAATGTCAACACCGGCAAGGCACGAGAAGGGGGAGGGTCGCTCACAGTGATCGCCGATGCAGTGGGGCTTCTCAGTCGTGGATGGATCCTCGTACTGATTGACGAGAATGGCGTTGAAGTGCGCGCCCAGCCGGGTGTTCACGTCGTCCAGCAGCGCTTCGAGGGGGGTGCCCTCGATCGGAAGGCCAGTCCACGACGATCCCTTGCTGTAATTGTACGTCCATCCCGCAAAGCCGCCTCCGCCATCCCTCCCCCCTGAGCGGAGCGTCAGCCACAATACCGCAGCGGGCAACAATGGATGCACACCGAAGAAGGCAATGTTGCGACGCTGCTTGCAGGGCTTGCCGTGAACAACGATGGGGGGCTCCTTCACAAGGTGTTCCCCCGCGTATTCGGCGGCGGCATTCACGGTGTGCCTCCATTCAGCCTGCTCGGGGTGAAAATGGCGCCAACGGTCGACAATGGAATGTGCGCACCTCTTTGGGCATCATCGACACGAGGTTGGCGTCCAGCTGCTGGAGGGCAGAAGTAGAAGGAAGCTTCTTTGCGCCACGCCCGCCCCGGCGGATGGGACCTCCGACACCAGCACCGCGCGGCATTGAAATGCGGAAAAGGTTATGATAATTAAAAATATACAATCATATAATATTACATCTACACAACCCTTGTCGAGTACATTCCTTCAGTAAATCGCTTTCGGCGTTGTTTACGACTACCTGAAAAAGTAGGATCGTACTCCCTGGGATTCTTAACTAGTGCTCTAAATGCCCGTTTCAAATATTCTCTTGCCTTATTCACTCTATCTTCATCTTTCTTTTGCATAACCTCCCAATGTGCTCCAGTGTTAATGATTTTAAAAGTCCAATCGTACTCTGCATTATGACTATCGCTCAATGTTACCATGTTTTCAACCTCATCGCCTTCTTGTATGTATCCGCGATTTCTGTATTCACTGCCATCTTCTGATTGTGTATCTAGGAGTCCAAGACACGCTAAAACGTTTTGAATATCCTCTCCAGTTGAAAAAAGTGATGTTTTGTTTTCCAGTCTAAGATAATTTGTGTGGTTATCCCATGTTATATCCGCATGGCCCGAGGCAGTCATTGAAACCTTGTGTTTTATTTGCCAACGATATTCGTCGCCTGCAGCATCAGATTCTATAGGAGAATCTTTTTGAAACAATTTTTGTTCCTTAAGTGATTCATTTTCTCGAATTTCCACGTAAGTTTCAATAAGTTGGTTTCTGTGGTTCAAAAAATCCGCATCGCCTTCTTTTTCTCCATAGATGCACCAGATAATACTATTCCATCCACACTTTCCATCTCGGCCAATATCAATTACCTCGAATTTTCCCGCGGTTGCGTGCATATATTTAACTGTATTGTTCAGTTTATCAATTAAGTCTTTTAATTGCGATTGAAGTAAGTGTAGTTTATCTGCTTCGCCAGAAAGGTCAACTCTAGCTATTTTGGCGTCGAATAAAGCCCTGTTTTTCTTAAAAAAAAACTCAAGTATATGCTGCGTCTTAATTAAAGCGGGATATATGAAATAGTCGCCCGTTCCAAGACTGTTTAAGAGCTGTTTTCCTTGATAGGTAGCATTTTCTTTTTGGTTCCGAAGAAACATTAACAGATTTTTATATATGGTGTTTTCCTCGTAAAAACGTTCAATTTCTTCTATAAATGCTGGATTTGTGTTGTTTCTGGAAAAATACCGCGTGATTCCGTGTTCATCTACATAACACCTTAATGCAAAATCATTTTCAGTTGCTGGTCCGTCATCCTCTTCCAATCCGTATGCAAGTTGAATTTCAAAGTCGCCGTTAATTCTTTGCAATTGAAATACCCGGGTTTCCCCCAAAAGTTCGTAGATAATGGGCAAAAGAATTTGAAACTTATTATGTTCAAAAAGGGGATTGCCGTTGTATGTATCAGGCTTCCCATTTACCGGAAAAAAAATGCTAAAAACTCTGTGATTCTTTTCAATAAAATTTTTCATGACGTCTTTGGTCAAAATAAAAATTTCGGTTTTGGGCAATACAAAATGTCGAGTAACAACTTTTTTTGTATCAGCAATAAGGGAACAGCCAAGGTAAAAAGCCTCTTCATTTTCGGCAACTTTTTTGTAAGAAAAAAACAGTTTGCGTCTTGCTTTTTCTTGGAGTTTGGCGGCGGTAATCGAATCAGTAGTATTGTTTTCTATTGCATGCATCAAAAGATCATAAAAATATTGAGACATGTTGATGTAATGTTGAGTAAACCTGTTGTCTTCAGGAACCATCAAGGTCTTTTGATTTTGAAAAATCTTTTCACAAAAGCTTAAAAGTTCTGCGTTAACTGCTTTGCTTAATTGTCCCTCGGATATCCCTTTAAGCCTTTTCATTTTATGTTGCAACTCAGAATTTAGAGCTTGATCTAAAGTTGCATTGCTATTAAAGTATCTTTCGATGTTGGGCAAAAATGCCATTGCCAATAGTACTTTAGAATTTGAACCACTAAATATATATATCGTATACAGTCAAACAAAAATGCCGCGCTCTTATACCCTTAACAAACCAGTGAGAAATCCCAGTAAGATTTGCGTCTTTTATTCCAGTGCATCAAATATCTCACACTTTTGTAGGCGGATCTCGCAAGAAATTTCATGCAAGTCTATTCTTCAAATTGCATTGAAGTATAAGGACTTATTGCGTTGCAGGTTTACACCAAAAATCGTGCTGGGAAAGTAGTCAAAGTACAGTTTGGCGATTCGAGTATGTTTTGTAGCAATGGCAATGCGTAATTTGAGCTAATTCTCCAGCAGATATGAGAATCAAAAAGAGTTCGCCTGCCCATCGACACTCGTTCAGAGCGAGACACCATTGTGACACGAATCCCGGGCCAAAATGGAAAGGTATGACTTTTGTTATTTAAATGTAAAGCGTGTTCTCACCCTTATCAGCTCGGTACTGGAGCTGCAAAAAGTGGTAATTCAACGAGTATTTGTGTAGTCTCTGCATCGGAATAAAAGGGTGTCGACTATTTCCTTTTGAACTTTTGTTTCTAAGAGTATGGGGGTCCAAATGAGATCCCTCATTGTGTTGGCTATTGCAGCATTAGTAACGGCACAGCTTCCAAATGAAGCTTCTCCAATTGGTGGCGGTGGCGGCAGTGGCAGTGGCAGCGGCAGTGGCAGCGGTGGCGGCGGCGATCCTGTGACTGCTCCTGCTCCTCCGACAACAACAACAACAACTACCGTAGATAATAGTGGGGGAGGAGGCAATATGGATGGTATTACTACGACGACGACAACAACTACCACGACCACTACCACCACTACAACAACAACCACTACTACTACTACTACAACTACAACTACAACGACGACCACTACTACAACAACTACGACAACCACTACGACAACCACTACGACGACGACAACAACTACCACGACCACTACCACCACTACCACGACAACTACGACGACGAGTACAACTACAACAACAACCACT
>Ga0315315_10001537_pt1 | contig 21241 bp, 11 predicted proteins | sample M140m3416metaG_FD_203699 | JGI IMG/M metagenome (GOLD analysis project Ga0315315, IMG submission 203699) | Ammonia-oxidizing marine archaeal communities from Monterey Bay, California, United States - M1 40m 3416 | ecosystem: Environmental > Aquatic > Marine > Intertidal zone | place: USA...
CTCTACATCTTATAGTAGTAATATTATCACTTGTTGATACACCGTGTGTTCCATCGACAATTAAAGTTGCTAAAACATTAGCTCCGCTATTATATACATTAATCTTTGTAATTCTAAAATATCCTAAAGCTATTATTCCCGGGTTTGCTTGTAAATTTCCTTGTACGTCAGAATAAGTTATAGAAAGTTGAGTTAATTTATTCTTCTTATAAAGAGGACCATACAAAGTAGTATAACTATTACTTACAGGTCTGTATTTACCAGAATTAGCACCAGATGTATATTTAGCATCATTCCCTGAATCAACAAATGTTGTATTACTTTTAGTACTAACATAATCATTAGTTGTACCTGTAAACAAAGAATTACCTATTGGACTATTCAATGAAAAATTCCAAGGTATTGATAATGACGTACTATAATTATTGAAAGAATCATTCCATTCACTCAATGCACTTACTTCGAAAGTATATCTTCCCCCTGGAAGAGGTGTGTAAGCTAATAAAGAATCACAATGTGTAGTACCTTGAACATAATTATTATTAACTGTTACTGCCGTTTTATTTTTTACAAAAGTTAGAAATCCTCCAGTGACTGTTGCGTTTGCTGCTGTTTTAAGAACTGTTAATTGATTAGTTGCTCTATCTGTATTTAAACTATACAATCCTATTAGTGCACTATTACCATATACATAAACATAGTCAGGTATTCTTAAAGTTCCATTTGTTCCTAAATTAGAAGAACCATTTATCCCGTTAGGAGCTATTATAGTAACACTAAAAGTAGTTCCATTGATATTTGTACTTTTAATTTTAAATTTAGTATTATTTAAATTAGAATGGGAACCTGTTATGAAAATATCTTCTCCTACTAAAAATTGCGAATGATCAGCATCGTTAGTAGTACTACCAAATGTTATTAAACCATTACTAAATGCAACTGTTGTCCATGTTATTGAAATTGAATTAGAATTATGGTTTTCCGTCAGAGTTATTGTTGCTAAATTACTTGTAATATTAATGTTATTAATTGAAAAAACTTTAAAATCATAACCTCTTACTATGTTGTCAAAAATTTTCGGAACTACTCTATATTCTTTTATCCTCACGTCTGTGTTTGTTCCAGAACCTGTATCTGCTGGTAAATCCCAATCAGCTGTAATACTTGTTGTATTAGAACTTGTAAAAGAACCATTAATAGGTGGTCCAGAAATAACTAAAGATACACTTTTTACTGGTATTTGATTACTAATTGTCATTTCTCTTGTATTATAAATAGACCAAGTAGAACTACCTGTTATTACATTGTTTGTAAAAGTACCTCCGAGTGTAATATTATATTTAGTAGTAGCTCCTACGGTAACAGTAGTTATATTACTAGTGACCAAAAGATATTCTGTTCCTATTTGTAAATATTGAAATTTACCACTACCAATAACATTATTAATACCTATCAAAGGTGTTGCATCACCTGCTGCTGTATCATAAATAGAAACAGTGGTTATATTACCATTTACACTAACTCCTCTTAAAGTTCCTGTAAGATAATTGTTACTAATCGAACTAGTAATTGAAGAACCCATACCAGATTGTAAAGTTCCACTTAGTTTTCCATAATAGTATAAAGTATTAGCAGCTTGAGAATCTGATATACTTATAGAACTATTACCCGACATACCTCCATGATTACTACAATAATAATAAAGTTTATTAGGAGCATTACTTGGAACAACAAATGTAACAGTAGCTCCTGTACTTCCAGGAGTCGCATTCCTAGTTACTCCTGATGTATATTCCCCACCACCACCGTATGTACCGTATTTTGTTGTACTAAATTTCAAAATATGACCAGTATTAGTAGAATCAGATACATTAAAAGTGTAAGTTGTACCTCTTAATAAAAATAAATCTCCTGTTATAACACCATTAATGTAAAATTTATTTGAATAACCATCGTAATCTACAGTAACATTAATACTCTGACTAGTGGTTGAACTTACAACAGTAGAATCTAAATCGAGTGTAACTGTAGCATTTGCAGTACCTGCAGTACCGACCCTAGTTACACCAGTGGTGTAGTCAGTACCTCCTCCGTTGGTAGATGTATTTAACAAGAATAAATAATTATTATTACTTGTATCGCTTACGTCAAAAATATACTTATTACCTCTAACAAAAGTTAAAGCTTTTCTTTCTACTCCACCAATAAAAAACCTAGCTGGATTACCAGAAACAGTAACTACTAATGTAGTATCTGCTATAATATAAGCTGGATTAGGTTCAAAAACTAACAAAGTGTCACCGTGTACATAATCCTTACCAGGGTCTGTTATAGTAACTGTTAAATGAGGACTCACTGATTTGAGACTTGTTACAATTCTTAATTTCATACCAGTAGCAATACTATTAGTTACTGTTTTGTTTTTTGGAACAATTTCTGTGTACGTCATACTTTCTTTAAAAAATCCAACTCTCAATTGAGAATTTTGAGCAACTGTGGCAATACTCGTTATATTATCAATTGTTAATAAATAAGATTTATTAGTACCTGTTGTACTAGGGGTATTTTTATAAGTTGCATTTTGAGAATCTTCATAATATATTCTTACTTTATGATTAATAATAGATGCATTAGTAACTTTTACATTATAAATACTATTTGTATTGTCCCAACCCCAACCATTACCTGGAGTAGAAGCTGTCGAAATATACAATCTTATATTAGTATTACTACCTGATGGCAATTGTATAGAAGGAACAGTAGAATTATTAGCAAGTTCTGATATATTAAGAGCTGCTGGTAAATGTTGTGTTAAAACATTACCTGTGTTGTCAAGTAATTCCATTTTCCATCCTGTTATAATAGGATAATAATATTTATTAGTCCTATTTGGAAGTATATTCATACTTGCTTGTGTAATGTGTTCAAATTCTATACTACCGTATACAGCATTACTAATAACTTTATCAATATATTTCATTTGATGAGCTATCAACCTAGCGTCAGGGTTAATTTTTAATTGTAATTGAGTGTCGTATAATAAATGATTAGCTATCCAACTATCTAAAGACTGTATACCTTGTCCTGGTGTCATTGTTGTATTAATTTGTCCCTGGTGATTAGTAATACCACTGTTAAATGTTGAAGAATTTTTAATTTCCCCTGTCCCGTTTACTTTATCAATTCTATTACCATCAGAAGTCACTGCACCTGTATTATCAACGCTAAATTTTTCTGCTCCACCTGCATTAAACAATGATAATTTACCTGTATTATCAATTGTCAACCTATTTGTACCTCCTGTATAAAAATAAAGTTTATCTTCATCTGAACCTGCTGAACTTTCAGTTAATATATAAGTGTCTTGGTCAAGATCCATAACACCACCTAAAGCTCCCCATGCGTTATTAGCATAACCTTCAAAAATTTTAGAATCTGTATTAAATCTTATTAAACCTTCTTCGGGTGGTGTTATTATTGTACCTTCAAGACTTGTATAAACCTTAGGATTACCTGCTGTATAATTTCCTCCATCATTAAATCCAGTTGGAACAGTAGTTCCATTATTAACCGTCAAAAAGAATATACCATTACTAGCATTAGCCGTAGTATTGATAGCAGTTACTGTTTTTTTAACAATATTCTCTGCGAATACATTAGTAATATTTAATATACTAGCTATTTCTCCAATTTCTATACCATGTCTTCCAGATGCAGTAGCTTTAACAATATGATTTGCTCCAACTTTATAAATTTCTAATTTAGATACAGTAACACTATCGATAGTGTAAGCACCTGTCTCTCCTGGTCTTTGAGCATTTGTCCCCTTAGGTATCAAAATAGCATCATTAACTGTTTTACAATCAACAGTGTATCTTGGCTTAGGAACAATATCTTCATCGTCACTGTCATCTCCGTCTCCTGTTCTATAAGGTTGTATTTTATTGCTAGTTTTTAAATTACTTCTCAATTTATCAATTTCAACACCTCCATCAAATGCAACGGAACCTTTTTTTAATGCTTTCCTAGCACTATCAATAGTTATTCTATAATCAGATGCACTGTTAGAAGATACACTCGATGGTCCTAATTTAGTTACTGGGTTATCACTTGTCACATCCACCCTAGAACCTAGCGCTTTTTCAGTTAAAGAGGCCGCTAACATACTTACTAATTACTAAATATATTATTTTAAAGATATTGACATCAAACTCTTTAAAATAATTATTAATCCCTTAAGTCATTCCTACATATTTATCAAATGTTATTGTTGCATTTAAAGACATAGTGTTAGTAGCATAATTACTTAAATCAACGGTTAAATTATCATTAACACTGCTGTAAACTGGTACAGGTATTGTGAAATTAAGACTATTTAAATCAAATTGTTTATAAGTACTAATATTGTTGTTGTATAGTACAAAATAATATTCTATGATCCCTTCCATAGTTTTACCCAAAACCATTTGAACAGTGGATGTTGTTGCCCCTACTGTTTTAGTAATTATTATAACATCCCCATTTTTATAACCAGTTCCTTGGTTAGCTATATTATTAATAATTGGGTTTGCAAAGTTGTCAAAACTAATTTGTATGGACATTCCATTACCACTCCCTCCAGTAACTGTAACAGCATGACCACCTGATGTATTACCAGGATAAGTTCCATTGTCAGCACTCGACCAAGTTCCACTTGTTGAGTTAACACTACTCGCTAAGAAGAAATTGACTTTTGTAAAAGACATGAGATTTAATGTTAATTTATAAATTGCAACTACATCATTCAAAGAATTACTATATGATAAATCAAAAACAACAGTATTAGTAGAATCTAATGTTTTAGTTTGTGTTAAATTACCATCTATAGTAATAGCTGGAGGACTAATTAAAGAACCAGGTGAATTTTGACTCAGTATACTTACAGTTGATGTTAAACTAGCTGAATTTGTAGCAGGTGTAACAATGAAATAGACAGAAGGTGCTGTCTGAACAGATACAGCTATTTCACCACTAGGGAACTTAACTGATTTTTTTACTGCTGTAGATACAACATCTGCTGCACTATAAGCTACAGTATAATTAGTTTGTTCAACTGATTTAGAATTATCAGGAGCTGTGTCAACTACCGAGAAATATATATCAGCGTTAGACCTTTCACTAGTGAAGTGTACAGGAAATGATAAAAATCCTCCTATATATTTACTTAAAGTTGCACTAGAAGTAAAGAGTAATTTTCCATTACTACTATACCCAGAAGGTATATTTAATAAAGAGTCATCTCCCCAAGTAATATCAGCGTTACCATTATGATTTTCTATAGCTATTCTTATTGCTGTTTCAGTTAAAAAACTAGACTTGACAGTTAATAATAAACCTCCTTCTGTATTACTGTAACTATTAGAAAGTAAAAAACTAAATTCACCATCGTTAATAGCTGTATTAACATCAGGTGAATATTTAACTTTAACTTGAAATTTTTCAAGATTTACACTTCCGTTTGCAGTATGAGTCAATAAAAACTCTTCGATATAATAATTATATTTACCAGTTGTTTTATGATACGTCACCAACATAATTTCTCCGTGAATTTCTTTAAAAAAAGTACCATTAGAATTATTTTTGTTCCATTTGAATAAAAGAGTTTGTTTGGTAATTACAGGGTTAGTGTTCAAATCAGCTAAGGTAAAGTATTTAGTAGTAGTAACTGTATTAGGATAACTTTCTTTAATTATATTAGTAATACTTGAACTGTAACTAGTGCCGTCAGAACCAGAAGCACCAGCATCCCCAGTAGCCCCAGTAGGCCCAGGAACACCTCTTATAAAATGAGCAGCAAATGCTGATTTTAAAATATTAAAAGAAAAATAAGTATCACTAGGTAAACTTAATTTATAAGTACTTGTACCTGTAGTAGGAGTTGTTGTAAAATTACTGTTAAGTATAGCATTTCTCGTAGTTACTCCATTTATTATAGTTACAATATAGTCTGTTATCTGTTTAACTTCATTATTAATAGTTATAGAATAACCATTATAAGAGTCACTAAGGTTAGATTCGGTTGTATCTAAAACTATTGTTTTAGAGTTTGTATTGACTCCTCTTACAGTTCCAAATCTATTAGCAAAAGATTGTTGAAAATTGTCGTCTAATTTAATACCTAATCCGATAACAGTTCCTGAAGAAATATATTTAACAACATCAAGAGAACCATTAACTACATTACCGTTACTAATATATTTACCAATACTATTATCTCCTGTTTCACTAGCTGATAAAAATCCACTATTACCAGAAGGAGTACCAAAAAGAATAGCTACTGTAAAAACACAAGGAACTTCATCACCTGCTGAATTCATCCAACGAACACTTATACTAAAATTTGTACTTATTTTATAAGGCCCAGTAGTACTTAATGTAAAACTATTATAAAATCCATTCGCAGCTGCCTGATTTATACTTATTCCAGTTATAGATGAGTTATAATTAGGATCTTTCCAAGATTGTATAATATTATAAGTTGTATTCCCAGGAGCTGCTGACAATTTAAACACTTCAGTTGACGTACTTATAAAAAATTCAGCCCAAGGTAAATCTGTTTCTGTTATTTCTACTGCTGCTCCAAATTCTCCATCATAAACATAAAGTTCTGTGAAAAAAACAGTAGTACTCGAACTAGGTACTGTTCCTCCAAAAAAAATCAAAATACCATTATTGATAACAGGTGTATATTGGGAATTATAAGGATTTACTGTAACACCGTTAACTGATAATAAAAATTTAAATTTAGCATTACCTAATATACTCTGAGTTAATTTAGTTTTTAAAATGTTAGCATCATTTCCACTTGTTACGGAAAAAGGTTCCCATGCTCTATTATCAGTACCTGGAATAACAGTCATTCTTACATTTGTATATTTCTTGATATGTGTAAAACCAGATGGAACTGACATTGGATAAGAAGAAGCTATCTGACCACCTGTTTGAGTATGAGTTCCATCAGCAACTCCATTATAACTTAAGCTAGTTTCTGTAGGTAATTTCTTTGAAAAAATTTGTTCATTTAATATAAATGATGTTTGGAAATTTTCTTGACCAGGAATAAGACTACTAGTAGTATACCTAAATCCTAAAGCTTTCTTTAATAATAAATCTATCTTCTCTTTATCTATTGCTGTGAAAGAAGCCATATTTACTATTAAACTACATTATTTTTTTACGAACCAGACAATGTTATACCACTAAATTTTTTAACATTACCATTATCACTTTTTAATCCTATTCTTACATGGACAGTACTTTCCTTAGTAGTATTAGCTGGGATACTACAACTATACACTAAATTACCACCACTTGTACTTCTTGAATTTAAAATAGGAATTAGACCTGCTTTTCTTTGTGCATCAGTATTAGTAGTAAATGAATCTTCTCTATCAAAAGGAGCATTTGCATTGTACCAATAGTACTTTCCAGTATAATGTGCAGAAGGTAACCAGATGTATAATAACAATCCATCTTCCGCTACTGTTCCACTTGTTCTGCTAAAACCACTTTTGTTTTGAATTGTAAGATTAAGAGTACTTGTTGCTGCACTCCAAGTTCCAGATGGAGTTAAAGTAAAAGTTGCAAATAAATAATTAGTACCACCTATATTAACTCCAGTGTGTCCCGTTAGATTGGTTGTTGCATTAGTCAATCCTGTATTATGATTAGAATAGTCTATATAATAAGTATTATTGAAAGACTCATATAACCCATTAACCAATAACATTTCATTACTACCTAAAGCTTGAGTATGACTAAATGGAGAACTTACTGAACTTCTTACAATAATCATACCTCCCATACCACTATGTGCTGTACAATAGTAATACAATATATCAGGTGCGCTATTGGCTATTGCTAAAGTTACAGTAGCTCCAGCTGTTCCTGGGTTGTTAGCATTTGACACCCCTGTTGTGTATAATGAACCACCTCCATGAGTACCATTAGCAGTTGTACTGAATCTTAAAACATGTGTACTATTACTATTATCACTTACATTGAACGTGTAAGTTGTACCTCTTAAAACGGTTAATGTTTTGTGTGCTACACCTCCTATATAAAATTTACCTGCATCAGCTGTTACTACCAAAGAAGTACTATCAGTAGTTACAGAAGGAGTAAAGACTTGACTTCCGTAAAATTGAAAAGTAGAAGCATAAGTCCCAGAAGATACCCTATTCGTAGTGTTACTTCTAGAGTTATTATCTGAATAAATCTTCATACTTACAGTAGTATTACTAGAACCTTTGATATTATAAGCTGTTAAAGTAAAGTACGTCAAACCTATTTTATTGGCTGTTGATAATCGTACGTCAACATCTTTATTGGTATAAACAATTTGGTTTCCAGAATTTGCTGCATCATTTTTACCATATGTAATATCGTTTACTCTTACAGTTCTATTAGTAGTATCTGGGTTAGAAATTAGTAATTGTTTTCTATCATTCCTATAATATTTATCAGCATTAGTTGCTAAATTTTGAATAGTTGTTGTAAATAAAAATTCACACCCAGTTTCAGCTTTCAAATTAGCTAATCCGCAATTAAAATCATGAGTAGCAGTAGCAGACATTTTAACACTTTTAGTTGAATTTATAGTAGGTACTGTATTTAAAGTATCAACTGAAAAATTTAAAGTTCCTGTTGTATCTAAAGTAGCATCTACCTTCAAAGTTATTGTTCCATTACCAATAGTAGCCATAGTATTTTTAAATTTCAAATAGAATGTATTAATATTCATTATAGGCCAAAATTTATCTGTATCTGTTGTCAGATTACCACTAAAAACTATATCGGAATTATTATTACTAGTGGCACTTCCGGTGAAATTAACATCAGTCGTATAACCATAAGCACTTATAGTATGAACTTTTTCATCTTCTAATGCACCTTTAACTACTTTACCTGTTATAGTCCAAGTACCAGGAGAGTCTCTTATAGTATTGGTCAACCTTAAATTTTCAACAACTTTTATTGCATTTGTATAAAATTCAATATTATTTCCAAATTGAGTTGAATTAAAAAGGTATCCAGAACCAGTTGTAAAAGTACTACCGTCGTAGTAATAAAATCCATTCAAACTTGCCCCAGTATAAGACACAGTTGATGAGTTCCTAAGGGTTAGGGTAATAGAAGTAGAACTTGGACGGTTTGGTACTTTAGTAAAAGCAGCAGATGTAAATTCTTCTGAATACTCACCAGTGGCACCAGCATCATTACTTGCTCTTATTTTAACTTTATATTTTGTTCCAGATTTAACATTATTTGTAATATTTATTGAAGTAGCTCCAGCTGTAGCTGTAGTAGTATATGAATTAGCAGAATAATCAAGAGTATTTAATGATGTACCAACTGCTTGATAAGTAATATTGTATCCTGATAAACTACCGGAACGAGGTAAGGGTTGAGTCCAACTAAAGGAAACTTTAGGAGTATTAGATTCATTATAAACAGTTGTACTTGTACTACCGTTGGTTGTAGTAGGTTCTGTAAATATTACATTAGCGATAGTATCAGGAGCTTGAGCTTGAGCTAAGGTATTATTACCATCTGTTATTGCTTTTATTTCTGAATGATTATTAGTATACCCTAATGTAATTTTATATTCTTTACCTTGGGTAAGATTTAGATTATAAAAAGTATAAGTAGTTCCAGTAACTCCGTTATTTCCAGCTTGTTTTGAAAAAACTATTTTATTTAAAGTTTCATAATTAACACCTGTTATTGAAAAATGTGTACCAGATGTAGGTATCAATGTATTAGTGTCCGTAGTATTTTCAAATTTAACTTTCAAAGCTAATATAACAGGAACTTTTGTTGTAATAAAACCTATGTTATATAAAGTTACAGGTGTAAAAGAAGCACTGATGTCAACACTACCGCTAGTAACAGATAGTCCAGAAATAGCTTTAGGTGGACCCATTAAATCACCTAAACTAAGACTAGCATTATCAGCACTAGGGTCAGGAATGCTAAAATCATCTGCTTTTACTGTTCTATCTACCCCATCTGGATTTGTAACGCTAGTTCCTATCTGAAGACCTGTTTGGTCCATTGTAGCAACTTTAAAACTATTGTCTTTAGTAGTTCTTGAACCTTGTCCTATTAAGAATTCTATCGTGTCTCTACCTCCAGGTAAACTAGAGTCTTCAAAAGTTATTGTAGTGTCACCATCAGTATCGGCAACGCTAGTGGCAGTTCCTCCGCCACCGCCACCGCCACCGCCACCATTGTTATTATTAACAACACTTTCAATATCCGTCCAAAAATAGTTAGCACCTTCGGATTTTACTATTTGTATTTTACTTGTAGCTTTATTATATCTTAATTTACCTTCATCGTTAGCAGTTGCTTGACTAGTTCCTCCATTGACAACAGGTATTTTTAAAGAACTTGAAAAAGTTGCATCTACTCCTGTAAGTGTTGTAAATTTACCAGTACCAGGAGTTACTGAACCTATAGAAACATCGTCCATAGTACCTCCATTTATATCTACTGTTGTAACTGTTCCTAAATCTGTACATGTTTGACCAGCTGCCGTCCAATTACTATTAATACTTATAGAGTTACCATCACTAGCTGATATACTATCTAATTCAACATTACCAGCTTTTTCTATGTTTCCATCCGACAAATCAAGACTTGTAAATGTACCTTTGGTTCCACTAACTTCTCCAGTAAATGTACCTTTGACCCCACTCACATCACTTGTAAATATACCTTTTGTTGCATTAACATTACCTGTAGTTGTTATTCCTCCTCCTAAATTCAAATTTGTTAACCCAGAAACACTTCCATTAGCGTCAAATGTTACACTACCGATAGTTCCTGTTTTAGAACTTATATTATCTGATTTTAATTCATTAGTCAAAACTGTTTGTGATACCAAAAGATTGCCTACTAAACGACTTTTTTGACTCGCCCCTGGAGCAGTAATAGGAACTGTATTATCAACATAAGTTTTATAATCGTTTATACCAGTTGGAAAATTGGTAGTAACATCTGTGTCTATATAAAGAGTTTCTAAACCTGAAGTATAGAATGTTAATTTACCTGCTTTTGAAAGTAAAAGTCTTCTTGAATTGTCTGTTTTAAAATCAATATTACCATTATTGTCTATTGTTACAAAAGAACCATGGGTAGTATTACCTAGGTCTCCAAAAGATTTCCAAACTGTCCCATCATAACCTTCATATTTACTTAAAGAAGTATTGAATCGAATAACACCTAAATTATTAGTAGGTCTTTGACCTGTTGTACCTACTGGTAATCTCACACCATCAGTTTTTGCAAAACAATCAATAGTATAATCAGGAACATTACCTGAATCAGTAAATCTTAATCCTCCTCCTATTATAAAAAAATTTTCACTTACTGTTAAATTATCTCCTACAGATAAATTTTTATCAAATGATGAATTTTCAGTAACACCAAATGTCCCTGTAACAGTAGTATTTTTAAAAGAACTTGTACCATTAACAGTTAAGTTTTTTGTCATTGAAACATTTTCACTTAATGAAGCTCCAGCAGCTGTTATGCTTCCAGTAAAAGTTCCTGTTCCACTTGATTGAAAAGTTCCACTAGAAAGAGCCCCAGTTGTTGTTGTTCCTAATATAGTTGTTCCTAATGTTGTATCTCCAGTAACATTAAGAGTTCCTCCTATTGTAGTATTACCAGATGTGTCAGATACTGTAAAATTATCTAAAGATAAACCACCATTTAAAGTTGTTGTTCCTGTTACACTAAGATTGTCTAATGTACCAACGCTAGTTATTTCACTATTCTTAATACTAAATTCAGTTCCATTTAAATTTAATCCTGTTCCTGCCGTGAAAAGTGTATCTTGTGAAGCAATAGTAATACTTCCATCAGCAGAAGTTATTGTAACATTTGTTCCTCCTGTAACTAGTTTGTTTACAAATTTATCTTGAGTATCATCGTATATGAGAACTTGACCAGCAGATTGAGGATTACTAATTACAACATCGCTTAAATTATTAAGAGAACTATTAATACTAAATGTAGTCCCTGTTAAATTTAATCCTGTTCCTGCTGTATATTGTGTATCAGTAGGAGTGTCCCAACTTAAAACACCGGCTCCATCCGTTTTCAAAAATTTACCTGTGTCTCCTTTTATTGAAGGATAAGTATTAGGTCCAATAGTAGTTGTACCTGTAGTTGTTAAATTTTGAACAGTTGTTTGTCCTGTTACACCTAAAGTACCAGGTATTGTGACGTTACCATTTGAATTAACTGTAAAATTATTATTGACCTTAAATTCACCTATAGAAGAAAGTGTTCCTTGGATAACTGTATTACCACTAGCGGCAGCAACCGAAAATTTTTCTGCCCCAACATTGTTTTTAATTTTAAAATCAGCATTGTTTAATGAAGTGTTTCCGGATACGTCAAGAGTTCCATTAAAAGTTGTTGTTCCTCCAACAGTTAAATTATTATTCATTGAAGTGTTTCCAATTGTTTCTAAAGTACCGGATATTACTGTATTTCCTGTACTACTAGCTATTGTAAATTTATTGTTTACGTCAAAATTTTTATGAATAGTAGTGTTTCCTACAGTAGAAATACTTATAAGATCTGTCCCGTTAGCATTTTGAAATTTATATTCCCTAGATTGATTGACATTAAGACCATTATTAGTAATATAAGACTTCGAGACATTAAGTTTTGCAGGTATTAACTTTTTATTACTAGTATTGTCATCTACATTATAAATAGTATTATAAAATTTAACTTCACCTCCTATTGATGCTGATATGTCAGCAACCGAATCATCTGTAATAAAATCAGCTATATCAGCACCTACTAAGGCTGTTAAAGCAAACCTTACATTTACAATTGTCAAGCTAGCATTTGTATCTGTCTTTATATAAGGTTTTACTGGAGTTGTTGAACCTAAAGCTAGGGTACTTTGAACATATACCATACTCTTTTTACCACTTGTTACAAAAATTTGTGAAATATCATCATTTCCTGGAGTTGCTGCATTTCCTTTAATAATTCCTATTGAAATATTAACATCAGTGTTACTACTTATATTAAGAAAAAAAGACACATCGTAAAAATTAGAAACAGGTACACTTATTTTACCGTTGGAAGTATCTATAGTAATGTCTTCATGTTTATCCCCTGAAGTCCATGTTAAATCACTCATATCGTTCCAATTTGTATCTGTAAGAGTAACAGTTCCTGTTGTTGCAAAAGTTTCACCATAATACAAAGTTGCTCCTGGAGGACCTTGAATACCTTGTGCGCCAGTTTCTCCTTTATTTTCTGTTTTTAAAGTAGGGTTAGCTATTATTGAGTCTCCGTAATTTACACCTATAGTACTTGTCATCTTAGTTATTAACTAGGTTTTTTATTAGTAAAAAATAATCTATTGAATGATTAATGAATAGAACTGTTAGGAAATATAGAGTTTCTATAGACAGTAACGATAGAAATAGAGATGAATATCCAGAATCAAATAGTTATACTATAGAATTAGCTGAAACTCTTTATGGAATTTATTCAATTGAGTTAATAGACGCTACCTTACATAATAGTAATTACATTGTTGGTAAATATAATGATAAAATAGATTTATGGATAGATCCTACAGGGGCTGGGGCTGCTGGAACTAAAAGTCCTGCTTTAAATTGGAATATGATTAAAGGTAGTACGGGTACTATGTATACAGTTAGTATACCTAGGGCAGATTATGCATTAGTTTCTAATAGTAAAGCTTTAAATATTCAATCAACTTTAAAAAATGTTCTTGATACTGCTACATCTTGTACATGGACGATCAGTTCACAATTAGAAACTACTTGGAATCTACCTACATCTTTAGTTGATGCTCCTAATTATACGCAAAATATGGGTAATATTTCTAAGTTTTTGATTTCTATGAAAGTAGATAATACTTTTCCAGGTCATTTTATTATTATTAACGGCATTAGAACAAATAAAGAAATAGCTATGCCTATATTACAATTACCAAGTAAGGGTAAAACAGATGGTGGTGGGTTAAATATTGTTCACCCTGGAAGTAATTATACTAATGGAATTGTGTACGTCAATGGAGGGAAGGGTAATGGAGGTTTTGACGTTAGAATAGAAACACTTGATGGTAAAGTAACACTTGCTACAGTACATGAAGAAGCAGCTACTCCAGCTACTTTCACTTATGGTCAGACATTTGTATTATTCACAAATACTAATAATACTGGTAATGGTACAGCAAGAGTAAGTGTTGCTTTAAGAAGATGGATACCTCCTAGTTATAAAAATACAATAGCTTCAGTAGTTGGGTTTGATCCTGTTAATAATCTTAGGAGTACAATAGATGGTACCCATACATGGGCATTATGTCCTTTACGATACAATCTTTTTGGTGGAGAATCTATTTTAATATCAGTTGGTAATGGAGGTAATACTTATTTTGAATCAATAGTAGAAAAGAATAGTAAGAAAAAAATATTTTGCAAGATTCCTATAAATGTTCCACCTGGAAGTATTCTTTTTTACAGTAATAGTAATTTTAGAGCTTATTATAATTTTTATAAGAAAGTTTTGCCAACTCTTGAAAGATTAGAAATATCTTTCTATAGAAGTTATTCTGGAAGTTATCAACTTTATGATTTTAATGGTGTTGATAATAGTCTCACATTTGAAATAACTTGTCATATAGATAAAAGATGGTCTCATGAAACTAATAAGAATAATTATTACATAAATGATGATGTTGATTACTACGAACAAGTAAAAGTAAAGCCAACACATCAGTGTGAATTTGGTTGTGGGTTCAAAGGAACTTATGAAGATGTATCAGAACACGAAGCAAGATATCATAAATAAACTTAATCAGTTTTTCCTGAAAAATAAATTAAGACTATTTTATTAATTATGTACCATAACAAAACTCTCCTCTTCTTGTGTTATTCCTTCTTGGTTGATCTAATAATGGATTTTCATTATTTAATCCTAATATTGTAACCTGAGAATTACCTTGTTTGCCAAGTTGTTGACTAGATGATAAATATTGATTATTGTTATCTTCTCTTTCAGGTGAAAAATCTTCAGGTTTTGATTGACAAAAGAATTTAGGAACTGTATTGTCATTACTATTTCTGTATGCAGATAAAGGATTACTTTTAAGACTATCAAATAAAGTATAATCAATTCTTTGATTGAGATTTGCACCTAATTTATTAGGACTTGTAAATACAGTTCCAATTTGACCAGAATCATGGTTTTTATATTGTACTCCACCTCCTGCTTGAATGTTACTTCTTTCTAAAGCGTCATAATTACCTGCTTGTTTTAATCCACTATTAAATTGTTGACCAACACTTGACACTTTTCTTCCATCTTTGGTATAAGGATCTGCTTGTCTATTACTAGAGAAAGCACTGTTAAAATGATTTATCACATTAGCTGCTTGTCTTACTCCGTTAGTTTGCATACCTTGTTCATAATTAAAACGGTCAGTATTAGCATCTAATCCTGATCTACCAGCAGTACCTTCATAACTAAAAGGAGTTGTCTCTTTTATAGTAGTACGAGGATTATCATCCCACATATTTTTAGTAACTTCAACTCTCCCCATAGGATCCCCTTCATAACTAAAAGCTGTTGTTTCTTTAACAGTAGTTCTAGGATCATCCGACCATAAATTTTTAGTAGTTTGTACTCTCCCTGTAGGATCACCTTCATAACTAAAAGCTGTTGTTTCTTTTACAGTAGGTCTTGCATTCTGTCCATATGATGTTGGTTCCCAATTATAAGTATGTGACGAAAAAGTACCACTCGTTTTATGAGTTCTATCTTCTCTATCAGTTTGATTAGAATACCATCCACTATGTAATCTTTGCTGTTTATTTCCATGCGAAGCTGGACCTAGGATAAGGTCCCATCTGTTTGAACCAATATGGTCATTACAATATTTAATTTTTCCATTTTTTTCAAATTGAACTTTTTTTCTTCTTAACGGTCCTCTAACTTCTCTGAAAGCAAACCTATCCTGTATAGATGGAACAGGGCCTTTCATTGAAACTCCGATAGTTGGCATACATTTAGCAGGATCATTCATTACTATTTAACAAGAAAAAAAATTATTTGAATAAACATCTTAATTTGTTTGACCAAATCCGTAATTCATTCTTTGTCTATTAGTTGGATTCTTTAATATTATTTGAGAAACTCCCATTAAATCCCCTCTAGGTGCAGCAACAGGTGCTCTATTTTGGAAAACAGGTCTTTTATCTTGTTCCCAGAATGTTGGTGGTTTTCTTTGTGTAATACCTTCACTAAATGTAGCAGTAGGTTTATTAGAATATACCCATTTTTCACCAGCAACTCTTCCTGGCAATTGATTTGATTTATAGTCACTAACATTATTAGGAAGTATCCTAGTCAAATCATGATGACCTCCGGAAGCAGCAACTCTTGGGTCAAGATTAAGACCTGGACCAACTTGAATAGGTTCTGTTGGTTTTTCACCATGTCTGTTCCATATACTTTGTTTGTATCTATCTAAGTTAGGTCTCATAAGAGGTTTTCCATTTACCCAACCAGTTTGTTGTTCCATTGGACTAAACATATTGGCTACTTCTCTTTTATGTCTGTAAGTTGGAGCAGAACCAGTAAAAGCATTTAATCTTGCTTTAAAAGGAGTTTCATTACTATTACCTACCTTCACTTCAGAACCATTTGTACCTATAGAAGCAACACCTGTACCTAACATATTCTGTTTAACATTAGAACCATAAAAAGGAACCATATTGTTATGTGTAAATTCTCTTCGACTTCTTTTATTAGGGTTAAGAAATTTATTATTTTGGTCTATTTGAGGAAGTATTTCTTCTTCTATTCTAAAGGGAGTACAAGTTGTACAAACATTATCGAAAGTTTCTTTTGTATAATTATTACATGAACTTAAACTCGGTTGAGGAATCATTCCTAAAGGAGTTGATAAAGTAGTATGTTTAAAATTGGACAGTGTAGTCATACTTTAAATATACTATATATTTTTTTTTTGATTATTTATTGTGGACTATTAGTCATTCTAGGTACAGGACTTCTAGTCGCTTGTGGGACAGGACTTCTAGTCGCTTGTGGAACAACAATATTGTGGGGTTCCATTCTTACAGGTACCATGTTCCTTCCTTTGTGTAAAATAGGATCTTGTTCCCATTCGTCTTTAATCATATTGGAAGTTAATGCACCTCCTCTTTGTTTCCATCCAGAAAAAACAATGTTTTTAACATGTTGTGTATCTTTTCTGATACCTGGGTTAAAAGAATAAGGAATATAAGATTTATTTGTTGCACTGCTTGTAGATTTCTTTTCTCTAGTGTAAAGAGGTACAAGAGTATTAACATCTTTTTTTTGTACTGATAAAGGAGGAAGATTAGCTTCTTCTATTTTTGGAATTGGAGGATTACATCTAGAAAGAATATTGTCTCTTCCACTAAGATAACTTGATACATCAACTACGTCTTTTCTAATGGCATTAGAACCTGCACTTACACCTACTGTACCAAAAGCATAAGTATTATTATACTGTCCATTTTGAAGAGTCCAATCGAAAGATTTAGTAGCTTGATTGTAAATATCCCACGCATCTGATTTAAGATTTGTTTGAGCCATGTTAATATTACACAATAAAAAAAATTAGAAATTAATAATTATTAATCTGCATATAATTTCTTAATTCTCCTGTACTATCAATACCAATTGAATGTCCGTATGGCCAAATAATATTTTTTGGATTTTGAACAAGGTCACTTTCCAAAACAGCAGGATTCATAGGACTCCATGCTTCACTTGAAATCTGAGCTTTATATTGGTTATTAAGATTAGTTGCTTCTCCAAAACCGAAATTAAGTTCTTTACTATTAGTATCAATTCTTTGTCTATCTTCGGATGCATTTCCTAAAAAAGGACTTGTGTTTGGAGGATGCACATAAGTAAAATCTTTTTTACTTCTCAAACTAGTTGGCTGTCCGAATTTACTAATGGAAGACATTTCGTACTCATTAAAATTTTTTTGATACCCAACAGTTGTATATTGCTTAACTCCTTTCTCTCCTTCGTCATTGTTCCAAACATTATTAACGTAATATTTAAGAGGTTTTGTAGACATCTTTTGCCTATTGTAATATGCACAAGCGTCGTCATGTTGACCAGTCCAGTTATTAAAAGGACCTAACTTTTGATTGATGTTTTGATTAATACCTTGAAAATTCATGTTAATGGTATACAATATTTTTTTCTTGAACTTTAATTCGTTAAAATAAAATAATTTTTATCATTCGTTTTATTATAATGAGTGATAAAAGTGATTTTGGTAAAAAAATTAAACAATTAGAAGCAAGAATTGTACAACTTGAGAAAAGTAAAGGAAAACCTAGTAAACCTAAGAAAAAGAGAAAGCCTAGTGCTTATAACCTTTTTTTTAAAACAGAAATGCCTAAAGTTAAAAAGGATTTTCCAGATATGGAACATTCAAAAGCTTTTAAAGAAGTAACTAAAAGATGGAAAGCTAAACAAGCTAAACAAGAAAAAAAATAATTATTTACCGTATCTTTTAATTTTTTTATATGGTTTTCTATATGGAGCTCCCTCGCTAAATGGAACAAAAGAACTTTCTTCTTGACCTCCATTTGATGGAGAAGCTGCATTATAACCAGTACATGATTGTGATTCTATTGTAAAAGGAAATCCTTGTTTCATATAAATACTACCTGCCTTACATACAACAGGTCTCCCGTAAAGATTATATGCAAATTTTTCACGATCTACTAATAGTGAATTGTTTGGTACTGTATAAAAATTTCTTTCAGATGATTGTTTTGACCAAAATACATCGTTTGGAGTTTGAACTGTTCCTTTATAATAAAGTTCTCTGTCTTTATCAGTATAACCTTTTGTGGTTTTATTAAGATTTTTTGGTGTATAATCAGTAGGTAATAAATTATTAAAAGGATTATTTCTATTTGGTTTTCTTTCTTCTATATTTTTTGGTTTGTATTGATGTCTAAAATAAGGATAACTTAAATTTTTAAAATTTTTAAAACTTTTATTTTGAGTTTCTTGCCATCTTAAATAAATGTCTTCATCAAATTTATCTCTATTTTCATATGCTTTTTCCAAAGGAGCTGGGTTAGTGTTCATTATTTATTACAAACATATTAAATTTATTTTTTTTCTTTTGTTTTATTTCTACAATTTAAATTCATTACTAATAATGAAAACATAAGAAATAATATAATTTTATCGGTATCCATTATCATTATACAAGATTTTTTTGTTGTAAATATTGATGACCTAAACAATATAAAACTTGAAGATGTTTCCACATTATGTCTTTTGTAGGGTTGTCCAAGCATTTCCATGCCGCTACCATTTTGGGGTCTTCCACCATAAAAGTTTTTGACTCTAAAAATGTTTTCTCGTCCTTGTTAAAAATATTTTCTTGAAAAGGTATTAATTCATTAATAAAATATTTTAAACTTCCGTCTTTTCTTAAAATATTAAGAGCTTTATATTTCCTCCTTATTCTATTAATACTTGAAACTGGGAAAAACTTTATACTTTCTGTTAAAAGTAGTTTCATAGAATTATCAAAATCCTTAAGAGTTTTTTTCTTATCATCTGTATTATTTTGAAGCATCTCTATTTATTTAATGTTTTTATTTTTAAATGTATTTTTATCTGCATTACTATTAAATGAATGAAGCTTTAATGATAATAGATATAAATTTTTTTTACGGAGGAATAGGCAAATATAGAAGAAATAGGGAATTACAATATAAAGACGAAGAAAATATAACTAGGAAAGAAACTATATTTCTGGATGGATTCACTTTATTCGATTTGGCTCAAAGATTAAAATTAGTAGACAACGTAGAAGAAATATCTTATCAAGAATATTCAGGAGAAAGATTAATTAAAGATGGTAGAACTATATTTTGGTACAGACCTCCTAGGGAATTTCCTACTAAAACTTTTAATGGAAAACCTATACAATTTTTTTGTAATAATTGTGGAATAAATAATAACGGAACTGGTCATAAAACAGAATGTGAATATCAAAATAAAAATACATTAATATGTCACCCAACATGGGTTATTAAAAATATCAAAATTTTAACAAATGCTAATTTGATTGATTCAGATAATACAGTAAAATACATAAGTCTTCCTGGTTGTGAAATTCAAGAAAAAAGACCTACTCTTGTAAATAGAATAACAATCAAAAGAAAATATGGTAATTCATATGCTTATTTTCATATTTACGATAACTGTAGAATAAGAATTGAAAAACTTCCTTTTACAATAAACTGGAAAGATGAAGCAGACTGGATTATTAATTATTTAAATAGTTATGGAAATAATTTATTTATAGAAGAAATATCATTTGACGAAGATTATTCATTCGTTAGTCAGATAGTAGAAAATAAAAGATTATTTGATAAAAATGACAACCATCTAGGAATAAAAGTTGATTCTAAAAAGGTAAGTAATTCTAAAATAACAAAATTTAAAACAAGATTAGGAGAAGAAAATAAATATGATGTTAATGTAACAAAACAATATTTCTCATTTGAAGATGTTTTTTTAAACAAATTGGAAGAAAAAATGAAAGATTATCTTGGAATAACCACACAAAGATACAAAGCAATTTTTAAAAAAATTAAAATAATAATCCAAAAAAGATTAGCTAAAACCTATAGTGAAAAAAGAACTGGTTCCGAAAGAAATCCATCTTTTTATAATAATATATTCGAACAAAATTTCATTGAACTGAAAGAAATAATACACAGTACAGGAGCAATACAAAGATTTTATAAAACTTTAACATTTGAAGATAAATACCTAAATATGTTATTTATAGATTGTGTATATCAGGATTTTCAATTACCAAAAAAAAATAACAGAAAACTCAAAGAAGATGCACTAGGGAAATTTCAAGAAATGAAAGAAAATTTTGTAGAAGCTTTTGTTGAAAATTTTAAATTGGAAAATTATTATCAACAACAAATTCAAATGACAAATTTACAAAACTTAGACACATACATTATATCTAACAGAGAAATAAAATTTAAATCTGTTAAACATTGTTTAAAATTAGATAAAGAACCTCCTATCTCTGATAAAAAACAACAACCTTATAACAGAGGATTATTTCCATATT
>Ga0315315_10001539_pt1 | contig 21221 bp, 14 predicted proteins | sample M140m3416metaG_FD_203699 | JGI IMG/M metagenome (GOLD analysis project Ga0315315, IMG submission 203699) | Ammonia-oxidizing marine archaeal communities from Monterey Bay, California, United States - M1 40m 3416 | ecosystem: Environmental > Aquatic > Marine > Intertidal zone | place: USA...
GACCGAGATAATCCGAGATCACAAAATACTTCCTAATTAGGCCCGAGATTGCCGAGATCGTGTGACGAAATTCGCCATTTCGTACATGGGTTCCGACCTCGTTCCAACTTGACCCACTTTTTGTCCGACTTGTCCGTTACGAAACTTAAATTTTTTGTTATTGCGTAATCATGCAAGATTGGGAAAACATTATCGGACGAGCTTATGAATGATCGAAAAGAAGGATTGGCGTTTTTGGTCGCGCGACTTTTCATAAAATTTCACTCGTTGTCGGTTTGCAGGATGCAAGGCCTGTGATTTAGTGACAAATCACGTATCGAAAGGACATCGAAATATGTGAAAGTAACGTTTTCACTCATAAACAAGCTCGAGTAAAACTAAGTTGTAGTTGTAAAATGAGCTTGCGTCGTAAGCCAATCATATCCGACGCAGTGCCGACCATCGGGAGCAGAGGTGTTGTAGATTTTAATGATTCCAGTCTCGTTCAGTCTCTTCGTGCCCAAGTAAAACAGTGCCCAGTCTCGTTCCAGTCTCGTTCAGTCTCTTCGCGCCCAATTAAAACAGCAATTGGCAACCTCGCCGACAGCACCGTCGGTCTTTTCACTGTCGACCGCCACGCGGTTATTACTGTCAAGGGGTTGCTCCAACTCTTGCAATTGTGCCAAGTCAGCAACAGGTACGCCAGCCTGTTCAGCTGTCATCAAAGAACAACTTGGAGATCCCTTCTCCAGCACGCAGAACGCACGACAAACGCCAACCTCGAGTCGTTCACCAATGGCGCCAAGTTGCTGTCAACCACAGCGGATGTGGACGCGCAGGTGGTGAATTTAAACGACGCCAAAGCTGCGGCAGCATACAAACGAGCGTTTATTGACTATGTCATCTATCGAGCGCTGGCGGGACACCGGGCGTACAAAAATGTTGACGACTTTCGCAGAGAAGGCTGGTTCAATTTGATCTGGTTCAAAGGCCAAATTAAAACATTTCTCTCACACAGTAACGGTTCGATCACCATGGTCCTCGAGCGCCTCAAGGAAGCCACGGCCGGCCTGAGAAATGAGGACCCGTTCTACCCTCCCATTCCAGCAGACTTCTTTGTGGGAGCAATCTACATGATTAAGAAGGCCTACGAAGCGGAAAAGAAGCAAGTTCAAAACTGGCGTGCGAAAGGCGGAATGAGCAACATTCCGTACTTGATCGATGCCATCAAGAAAAATGCCTTCTATTAGAGCACTAGCGTCGAGTGTGATCCACCGCTAGATAACCGTGATTGTGCAGTAGAAAAAGAAGAGAACGAGCTGAAGAGCAAGGGCACACTCGCCCGAAACGAAGGCGGCGTGGGTGGGCTGGTGGGAAACGTCTCCAAGCGCGCCGATCTGAACACTCCCGGGTTCAAGGCGATCCTGGACGCCGAGATGGACAAGTGCGACCTGCTGTGCCACAACTGCCACCACCGCAAGACAAACAAGTACCCGATGCGCGATTAGAATTGCCCATAATTTGGGTCTTTAAAACATACAATAAATCCTTACAAAGATGAAGACCATTGAATCGTTCTTCGTGCCAAAATCGAATTGTTCTCCAGAACTTGACGACGAACAGCAATTCATAGATTATTTTTCAACAATTGCAAAACACCCAAATCTCAAAAGCTGTAAACTAACGACGAGACGCGTTGCCGTTTTTGGCAAGTCATACGGTTGGGGTCAAGACGTTACGTTTCTTATAACCAAGCTGCCGGTGATATTTAGAAAGTGGTGTGCATCGCACGGCTTTCATGCATTTAATTCGATCGTCGTTAACGTATACGATGACACTAAAAGCAGTATTGCCTGGCACGGCGACGACTGCACGCAATTGGCTGAAGGTGAAACGTGCACAGTCTCATTCGCAAGGCGCATCGAAGATCGTAAAAAATCGTTATCATCGCTCGAGTTCAGGTGGCCCAAAAAAGGCAAAGAGGAGTACGTTTCCAAATACGTCGATTTGAAGCACGGCACCGTCGTGAGTTTTGACGCGAAACAACACGCGAGGAAAAAGTGTCAGCATCGCGTAGAAAAGACAAAGTTCGCACGCGTAAGTATTACGTTTAGGAAACTGTTTTAATTTACCTCATTTTCATCAATCTCGACATTGCTTTTGGTCTAATTTTCTGTTTTGGATGCATACTAAACATGGAAGGTGCTTTGGAACGCTTACCTATGAAGGTAAGTGAGTTCTCGCGACCTCGACGCGGAGATCGAAAACTCGGCTGGGTGCCAAAGTTTAAAAAAGAAATGATGATTGGCTCGAGAGGTTCCATTAAACTTAGCGGCGCCGTGAATTGTGATTTAACCATAAATCTTAAAAACGCACGAGCGTGTATCAATCAACAAAAAAATGTTGATTGATAATTTCGTCGGCGCCTCAACTAATCGTTATGCGACCGGTTGCTTCAGTGAAGTTCCGGTGGTCTGTATTGAGGATGGTGAGATCAAGGTGAATTCTGGCGTGATAAACTTACTGGACACTGAAGAAGCAAAGGAACGAGCTACGTCTATTGTCGCCAACATGAAACGCAAGAACTATGGCGAGTCTTTGGTCTTGTATCGTGACGCGCGGATAAAGAAGGCGAATCTCATGATGAAGCGTATTCGTCAACCTGACTTCAACGTAATTGGAAACGGATCACGTAAGCAAATTTCTTGTTCGGAGGAAGCACCGAAGTTAACCCCAATACGTGTTCCGGTTGGCATTTCTGCAAATGATAACCTACGCCTTTTTGATACTGTAAATAATGTGAAGACTAAAGATGCAATTGAAATTCCAGGCAACGCTTACGACGGAAAGTGCATCGATATGGGAGTACCAAGCTCGAAGTTCAAGTATCTGGCGTGTGATGGAAGTGGTTACTGTGTTGGTGGCTCTTACTGTAATCAGCATGGCGTACGGCTTGCGGTCCACAAGCAATACTGTCGCGATGTCGACTGTCAGTTTTACGGATGCAGTGATGCAGAAGCTGGTGCAATTTTTTCAAATGTTGACGAGAAATCGGTAAATAGCTACAAAAATAGCTGGAATTCAATTCGACTTTCCAACGTTCGAAAGCACTGTTGTCTTCTTCAATCTCCCTTGCAAAATGAAACCAACACTTCTGTTTAACGGGTGGGTGTAGGCGCGTGGTGATGCGAGAGCCGAAAGTGTGTAGGGTGTGGGCTTTACAATAGCAAATAGGTTGGGAAGTTCTGTGAAAAGAGTGTGAATGGAAATAAAATGAATTTTCATCCAACGGCGCCGATGCATACTTTTTGGTTTGCCCCTTAAGTTTCAAAAAATAGTACCCGATATGATTTGTATACACGCAGCGCTAAAGGTAACGATAGTGACAAGTGTAATTGATCGTTATTAATATGGCTGCGTACGGCGTACCTTTGTCTCCTTCTGATCATACTTATGACGATGATGATGAAGAAGACGACCAAGGTGTTAGTATGAATTTGACCGACAACTGGCACGAACAGTATGCGGTCACCATGCAGTCAAATAGCACGTCAAAGAAAAGGCGTGGAAATCGAGTGATAACAGACGACGAGCAGGCACGTGGAATGCCCGCTCGGACAGTTTCGGCACAATCGATGTTTGATGGAAGTAGTTCGACAATGCACCACGACATGCAAATTGACGACGACAACGGTCACCAAGAAAGAAGTGGTGTTATAAGCGCACGCAACGGAACCGTTGTAGATGCACATTGTTTCAGTGATTACAATCCAGCGTTTATGGGTCAGGGCGTGATCCCAAAGATCCCAGAGTTTGGACACAACACGTCGACGTGGACATCATACGCCGACTGCAAAGATATCGTGCATGGCATGAGACCGATTCGTACTATGTGTTGGAACATCCCCGTGTCGTTGTTTGCTCGTCATGGCACTCGGTTCAGACACTGGATGACTCCGCAGAAAAATTCGCTGCGTGCCTCTCATATAGCAGCTGTGGTGAGCTTCTGCTTCACAGGCACTTCAAAAGGCTTCTTGTAAGTGTTGTGCTTCTAACCCCGCCCTATTCATCCGAACAACCGCACCCCCATTCACCTTCCAATCGTGTATCAGGTCTGGCTCGCATGAAGAGTTGCAACGTGCGAACGGAGAGGCAGAGTCGGACGAAGGCACGCCAGAAGATGCTGCCAAGAAGAAGCTGAAGCGAGTTTACCGTTACGCATTTATGCTTCCGACCGACAACAACGTCACTGTTCCAATGTTTACAATCGGTTATGAGGAATTGTATGACCCAACGTTAACCAAGGTTGTGGCGATTCGATTGTATAAGTTCGTATTCGACAAGGCACACTCCGACTCTGAGTTGTGTCGGCGTCTTCTAGACGAAAATCGCGACACGTACCTCAACGCAGGATGCGCTCATGCACAAAACCACAATCGTCGAAAAAACTTGTTGACCGAACAAAAGCAGCTACGTCTTGGATCGTTCAATTGCTTGGAATATTTCGCGGGCTTGCAGTACACAAACATCCACAACGAATCACAATGGCTCCAGAACCTTCAGAGCTACAGCGGCAAGTTCAACGTTCACCACAACGGCTGTCCGTTTTTTGACGAGAGTGAGCTTCCGAGTGGGATATACAATAAACGCATAACTCCAGATCCGGTACTGGGCGGAACTCACCCTTTCGGGATTGAGTACGTATTTAACGCGCGTCGCCCATGCGCACTCAAAGCCGGATTGGTGGACTTTGAAGACCAGAAGATTGAGGTTCATCCCGACTTTTTGGACCCTGCAAACTACTGGACTGACAGTGGAGAGTTTGTGGTGCCAAATGCGTCTGCGCAAAACAATGGGTTCTTTTTTGTGAGTGACTCGTACATTACTAACCCGTTTGACATTGCACTGCCACGTCCAATCTATGGATCTGCTAGTGCTGGAGTTGACCTGCTTGGGTTGTTCAAGGAACGATTCGAGTCTGATGTTGAAGCCGCGGGTGGCACTAACGCGGCCGCGTCTGACTGCTTTAACAATATGATGAAAGAACAGGACCCACAGGCCGTCGAAATGCAACGAGTCATGGCAGAGACACAGACTGCTTACGATACAATTGACATTCCACACAGCATGCGAAAACAGGACCTTCGACATTACGGTGACATTGCCGACGACAGTAGCTACATTATTGAGCCCGAACAATACTGCAAGACTCTACAGCACGAAACGCGGCGCGTACTTTCGAAGATTGTGGAACCTTGGCTTCAAGATAGAGAACAACTTCGTGCAGAAGCTTACGGTGCGATGTGCGACAAGGATTCTGTCGAAAACGTCACTAGAATCGAGGCACAAACCATCGACCGTCACTGTAAAGTCATGAAAGACCTAGTTTGCCTTCATCTTGGTCGCTTAGAAGAAGGATTCAATTCCAGACTCACGCGAGAAACAATACCTTCTGGGTACCTCGCTTGCTATGACGGACTTATTGCAGAGCTGGCAAAAATGCCCAACGGGACGGCTAGTGTGGCGTGGGCACACGACGTGAATTTGCAGTTCTCCGACATGTCCAGCTTCGCTCACACACTTATTTGGCTTGGTGAGTTTTGGGAAAAGGACACGTTTGTGGAGGGCCGAGATCGTCGTATCTTAGACGAGATGTTTTTGCACTTTTTTGAACAGTTTGGAGACGTTACGTTTCTGCTCCTTCTTTGCGGCTACAAGGTAAACATTCATCTCGAACGCACACTGCACAGTCCCGACTGACTTAGCTGTTCTGTGGCAGGGAAACGGCAAGACTCTTCGTACTGAGCGCGCGCAAGCCGTTTTCCCTCCAAATTGGATTACTATGGGCGGACCGGCGAGTGCTAAGGCGGGGCAGAACGGTACGCTTTAACGCTCCAAACCATCACCTATAACACTTTCCCTACAACAGACACTCTGGTACAGTGTACGAACTTATTCTGATGTCACATCCTGCATTGCACCCTAGCTTCTGACACAAACAAAATCGCATTGCCCACCTTGACTTAGCGCGATGTGTGTGCATTTTGCTCGCAGGCCAGAGCGACTCCACTGATGGAAAAAACGTGATATATGACGAGATGCTCGAGGAGCTCTGCGACGCAGACGGTTCCGATAGATTGGAATACTGGAAGCAAATCGTGCGTGCCAAATATTAGAACCGCTCTCTTTCTCACAGACCCTGCACACACACCAACGGGATCACCGCGTAATGAAACAGGTACTTAAACGCGAGTACACGTACAATCGAACCGTTGCAGTCAAGAGTCCCGACGGAACAGAGACACATCGTACTATGAAGCTTCGTACTCCTCACAACGAGACGCATCTTATGTAAGTGCCTACACCATCTTGTGAATTGCTTGTCACTGAAACGCTTTTGTTTCTCGCAGTTGTACAAATTATGGGATGGCATTTACCAAAGATCGGGATCCATCCGACACCAAATTCGCGATGATTGATCGGTCGATTGCGCACCTTGTTCGTTCGATCGGAAAGAGCGCGCGCACCGACTCCGAGTTCTTTGCGCATATCGGTAAGCCGGAGCAGCAGAAGAAGCTCACCCGATTTCGAATGTTCGTTTGCCTCGTTGGCATGACCAAGCTCGCAATTAAAGGAATTCCTGCTTTTCAGCCAAGCTTCGCACTCGCAAATAAGCTGTTTGACTACCTGGACCAAGAGATGGTCGTTGGTGAATACAACCTTCCAAGGTGCACTCCACGCAAATCCTTGAAGCGTGATGGAAATCTCCAGACGATGTGCATCATGAAAGCAGTCACAGACGTGTTTTTGATGAAGCAAACGGCGATTGAATTCGACGCTGGAAAATTGGACGATGACGGTGAGCCGCCACCGTTTAAATTTGAAATGCTATACGACGTTATTCGCCAGCTTCGTGCAACTCCCGAGTTGATTTTTATGGCCTGGTCTCAATCTTTAGACTATAATATCGGTACTGCGGCACATTCCATGGCGGCGATGACCGCTTTATGCGAGCATTTCCATTTAAATATTGGCGATTGGTTCAAGCGTCCGTTCATAGACAAAGACGCAGACGATGGAGACGAAGCTGCAGGCCAGATATCGCAATCATTAGCAGGCACATCCAACGATCCAGTGTCGCCATCGGCGGTGCGCGTGCCTCCCAGAAACGTTTCATCTCGTGAACTTGAAACGTGGAAGGCAAACGCACAGATGATGCAAAACAACAGTGAAAATGATCTCCTGTACGAATCTGGCCTTCCTCGGTGGATGAGCAATGGTGGTGTTTCAAAGGAACAGAGGATGGAGATGTTGAAGATGTACGAACGCCAACGACGCGCGACGTCGCTCTACAGACACAGCTGCGCTCTCGATGGTAATACAGATCTTGAAATGTCGAATCCCATTGAAACTATCAAAAAGGTTATGAGCAAGTATGGCGATCCGGTTGACATGGACGAGAAGGACTCGATAAACAGCGAGGAATACATTCCGCTGTATCCTAGTGTAATACTAGCAAGCACGGTACAGACTTGCTTGCTTTATCCCTATTCTGCACTCCTCAATTGGTGCAAAGACGAATTCGCATCCGACCGCGAAATTGGAAACGTCACGATTGGCACGGCAAGCGATTTTAACTTTTCTGAGCGCAAGTCACAGGGCCCGTGCAAGTACAACACCGCTTGGCTACGTCGTGATGCAAACGAGGGTCTCAAAGGACTTGCTAAGGACGTCGCAAATCACAACAAAATTTGCAAGATGTTTGATCTTCCCAACAATGCACTTCGAGATGCGTTTTATTTGTTGACTACGCGCGACAACTCACGCCGCTGCACAGAGGAGCCTAAATTACCTATGAGTATGTACAAGACCGAAAGTTTCAAGAATGCTGAAGGAGCGTTTATGCATACGCTGCCGTCGGAGGGAGGTAAAATATTTATGAACAAGACGGGAATTCGCGCAGATAAAAAACGACACCCGTATGCGATGATCCAAGAATCGAAGATGCAGCGCGAAATCGATGCGAGAACTACAGGTGGTAGGTTACCAGCAATGATGCCAGTTATTTCGAACAACGTGCGCGATACAGCACCCGTGCGTCTGATTTCAGACGGCGACAAGAAATATATCGAGATCAATACGGCAGCGGCGCAAGAGCATACGAAGATGCTTGCCGAGGCTTCGATTCGCTGTTCAGTCCAGCCCGGACTGGAAAACCTCCAGGAGGCATTTTGTGGTGGGATGCAAGGCCCCGATAATCTTTGTATTGAAGGATCTAAAACAAGCTCTAAGGATGCATGTACGAAGATGCCATTTTCTTTCGACATGGTAAGCATCGCGCTCACCTTAGACGCTATGAGACGCTTCTACGACCCCAACCGCAAAGATTATGTCAAGATGTACAACTCGAGCTTCGAAAAGTTAGATGTGAATTTCACTGTTGGTGCTCTCCCTCATATGTGTTTGCGCTTCGTTGGATACGAAGACTCGTCGTCGCGTCGCCTCATTTCTCTTCCAGTTCCAGATGTGCGTGACAAAGCATTCAAGGCGGTTGAGGTGAGCGACGAGTGTGACGAATCTGATGATATGTCTACAACTTATTCGCATCTGCAGCTTTCACTCGGGCACGAACCGTCTGAAGAAGAAATTCGTCGGTACATGAAGTCGCGTGCTGGCTCGCGTTCGATGTCTGGTGTCGAAGGCGACTTGTTGAGTATGAGTACGTATATCGAGCACACGCTTGTAACAATGAAAGAACGTGGAATGATTGGTGGTGAGACGGATATCGTGGCCATGCTTGTTCAAGATGATCCATACGGTTTGCGTTCGCGCGTCGCGGAAATTGCTGGGCGAGAGATCAATGAACGCGTGGAATTGCACCAGGACATGATAGATGCGAGGAACTTCGTCCCAGAGGACGACGACATCTCCGACGATCAAGCAATGCTTCTCCAGAAAAAACACGTCAACAGAGTTCGTGCGAACCTCTACAAATGGATCGAACTTCCTAGAGAACTTGACAATCTTCGAGATTATGCACCTTTGAACATCAAACCTGTGACCACATTCACATTTCACAACAAAAAAACAACCGATGATGCTGCAAAAAAAGCCTTGTACGAACTCAGCAAGAAAAAAGACAAATTGTCTGACGTGGCCTTGTTCAAAAACGCGAAACGGTTACGCGAGACATCGTTGCCAGGAAAAAGGGATCTTACCGATGGCGAAGCGGTGCTCGCGTGCCGCGGCAGGCAAGATAGTCGCCGTCGAGTTTAATTTAACTGTTAAAAAAATAAAATTGGTCTCTAAAACGAATCGGGTCCACATTCACCCTTGAAGCGCCCAGCCCGCTCCTGCAAGTCCGCGCAAAGGAAACGCTGCAATACGGAAAACGCCTTTTGCTCTTCGACACAGGTGCCGACCTGGACCAGGGATTGCAAAACAAGCAGCGAACTCATCAAAGTGAACAGATACTGACCACGAGGCGTAGACCGGAGCCCATTTCGCATACTCCATGTCGTCTGTTGTTCCCTTCTCAAATAAGACGACGGCCTCGGCGTTTGAACGCACCTTCCCTTGTGAGTAGAGGTGCACCAAGTGTTCAAATGAACGAGTTATTGTCATGTGTGGCGGTTGTGCCCAAAATGTGTAAATGTCTGCGTCCGGCGTGCCCTCAAAAAACGAACGGCACAGCATCGTGAACTTCGAATAATAATCAGCCGATTGCGCTCGCTTGATCATTGCCTTGCAATATCTGCCATCAATCTCCATGCCGATTGAAGAATTTGTTGTACGCGCCCAGCAATCTAGTCCGTCCCCTACACGCGTCCCTGCTTCCACAACATCTTTGCCCTGAAAGTACCAAGCAAGCAGAGTGTGGACGACCTGGGGTGACCGTTTTGGACTTATATCTTTAGGCTTGGTCAGATGTGTGCAATTGAACTTGTTTTCTACATTGAACACCCTGCGTGCGTCACCACTTGTATCCAATGTGTACTGGATGGTGTTATTCTTCTCCAATGATACTGTAGGAAAAAGCATACAATCTTTTCGAAAATGTAGATTTAAAAGAATCTGACAAATAGCGGTTATCGTTTTTTTCCAAATTTTGCATGATTTAGATCACATTTTTACACTGCGTTTTCACGAGCACGGTTGCTTACGCTTTTTGGTGACTGTGTCTGGGACCTTCCACATAGTGTTGAAAGATTGTTGGATTTTTCGGAAGTTTTCGAGTTCTTTATGATTCGACGACGCACTCTCCGAGAGTCCGTACCAAGGACAACACAAGAGCAACAGCTTGCAATCGTTAAGGCGTGGCTCTGTCCAAAAAGCAGCAAGCCCGTACATGTTGGGACATCCATGCCGCTCAACTCTCACAGCGAGCCAAAACGTCCCAAGTAGCTTTTTCAATGATGCACATTCGACTTTTCTGTTCTTGATGTTTTCTTCGGTGCAGTGGTGGATCTTAAATTCGGCACGCGTCGGTATATCGCACTTTATAGCAATGTTGTACCGCTTGAAAATTGAATCACGTAACGGTATCAAAATATTGGTCTTGAGGAGGCATGTGTTACCAAGAAGGAATGTGAAGCTATCTGTCCTTTCTTGGCTGTAGCTCCAGAGTGGCAGGCAGTCCAGATCTTCCCAGTCCTCTCCAAAACCTGCAATCATTTTCAGGCGCCGACAACGCAGATTTTGAGGCAAGTGTTGCCGTGGAAGTAGAGCGACCTTGTGGGCAAGGGTAGTGTTGTATTGATGGCGCCGGTAACGCGTATTTGACTGTTTCCGTCGTCACTTCGCCGAACCCCCCAACAGCAACGCAAGTGAATGTTACGTTTCCTCACAGAGGTTCCGTGAAAAGGATCGAATATTGCTATCGCAACATTTGCCCCCATAACGTCAAGTAGCCGGCGCCTTTGGTGCCTTTCAAACAAATGAATTCCCAAGACAAACTCGCACACTGCCGTTTGTCGTCGCGCCGGCAAGTGCTTTGTTTTCATTTATTTCTTGTCGGTCTCGAGCATGGGTTATGTGAGGACTTACTCAAAATCATACTGAAATTTATCACATGCGGTTTGCCTGCGGAAAGGGAAGGGTACAACGCGTTCATAGACAAACGAGACCGTGAAAAAGCTGCTCGCGACGACGCTGAAGCAGAAGACTTCGTTCCAAAATGGAAACTTCTTGGGTTTCCGTCGCTCTTTGTCTTCATTGACCACGTAAGAAACGAACGAAGACGCGAAGAAAATCGAAAGCGCGAGATGTTACCAGATTATATTTCGTTTGGATTTGACTCGGATTCACAACTTCGCAAGGCGAAAAAATTAATGCGCTAAGAGTTACCCACGAACATAAAAGTGGAACGATGTAGTTTAGCGACTGAAAAAACTATGAGTCTTGAAGAAATCGTGGGAACCGACGACGTTGAATGCGTAAATGCTTGGCGCAAAATGCCGCGAGCGCGGGTTTTACTTGATCATCTGTCGGCATTTGACACAACTCTTCGTTTAGGAGGTCTGCGCTGCATTGAGAGTCCTATGGACCAATCACTCACGTGGCGACGTGTTTTTTGTTTTGAGTATTCCAGAAACTCCAATCCATTTCAGATGCCGTTGGTAGGCGACAAATTGCCAAAAGTGATTGCAATTTGTCAACTGAGTGGCCAAGATTTTGTATTTTATTGTGACTCTGTGACTTTGGTGAAAGTTCTATGTCTAACTGCTCAAGAAGTGAGCGCAAGGATCGTGAAGGGTGTCGACGCCGTGCTCGAGAAAGCTGATGCTCTTGAATCAACGGTTTTGTTGACGTTTTGCTTGCCTTTTCAAGCCGGCCTTGATCGCATATTTTGGGAAATACGGACACTCCGCAAAGCATCAACTGGGACGGTCAAGGACGGTGAGGCCGCATTTGCGTGCAACGATGCTGAAGCGAAATCTGTGCCGTGTACGCGGTCTCTAGAGCATTGGGACAAATCTTTTCTTGATCAACTTGCCAAAATAATGCAGTCCAAATCAACGTTTGTTTGTCTGGATGCAGTGAAGGAGCCAGAGTCTGGTGCGAAAACCATGGATAAAAAGGCACTCGAGGGTTTGGTGGACATGCTGAAAACTGATCGTAAGAGGTTGTTGGACCAGCATAACATAGAGTTGAAGAAACTTGTCGAATCTCATCAGAAAGAATCGCAAATACTCATCGATCGTGCAGAAAACGCCGAGCAAGACGCTTCTATACGCATTGCGAAAGTGGCACATGCCAGTAAGAAAGCAGAAGAAGTAGTGAGAAAAAAAGAAGAACAAACGAAAACTCAAATGCTAACAATCCAGCGACAACTCGCCGACTTACAAACACTTCAAAACTCTACGACAATAGACTTGAACGCTGCACAGCTCCGCGCTGACGAAGAGACAAACAAGAGCAACGCGCGGCAGAAAGTTTTGGAAAGTCAAGTAAATGCTATGAAGTCTTCGATCACAAAATCAACGGCAGAGTGGGCGAAGAAACGAAAGGACCTTGAAGAAAGCGAGCGATTGCAGAAAAGGTGCAGCGATCGCAAAATTGAAGAACTTGAAAGAATTGTGCGAACGAAAGTGGCCGCACTCAATGCAATTGAGGCTAGTGCAAATGAAGCCAGGAGGATGCTTTGCGACGCAGAAGCGAAGAAAAAAGCGATGGAAACTTCAGAGGCTACCCTACTTAAAAAAATTAAGTTAGGCAAGAACGAGTTGAATCTGTACAAAATTCTGTTAAGATTTGGTGCGTCTCGAATGCTCGAATTACAAGAACAACAAACAGAAGGTAAGTGCGCTGAACTCTGTGTTGGTGCTGAAAAGATTGCCGAAATTCAAGACGAATTAAAACAAACACAGAAGGAATTGTCACGCAAGGAGCACCTGGTTTCCGAGCATGAAAAACGTGTCAAGTTTCTGGAACGGTCCCTACAAGATTCAGATCGTGAAAACAAAGAACTTAAAGAACTGAAATCAAGCACATCCGAAACCAGACGATGTGATGACATGCCTACTGTTCAACGTGTTCACTGCCAAAACAACGTGTGTCAGCCTGACGCCAATCTCGACCACATAACTTCTTCACTATACAACTCTCTCAACCTGTTGACGAATATCGCTTACTATTCAAACAGTAACGCACGGAATGTGTGTATTCTAAAAGCCAAACTGGACGCGCTCACTTCACAGCAGCACTACTACTGACTCGTGCAGCTTATCAGTCCTTTTCTTTCGGCTTCTAGAGCTTCACAGTACATGTTGAACATCCCCTTGTAGTTGCAAAGCAATTTTGAAGCATCGGTCTTCGGGTTGTTGCCGTCTTTTTTGTCTTCTTCGACCAGCCGAGAAATGACGAGCTCTGCACTTTTTCTGAAAAGTTCGTCGAATCCCATCTTGGTTTTGAAGGTTGGGCTGTTTGAAGTGACCATGCGTTGCACAAGGAGTGCGGCCTTACGAGATCTTTCGTATGTCTTGCCCGTCTTCACCAACAAAACGATGACGTGTGCTTTTATCACTGTGGGGTCGACGACGTCGATGTCAGCAATGTTGGGGTGTTGTTGGAGTAGGTCGGTCACAGTAGTGTCTTCTTCATAGATTTTGCTTTGTTTTTGTATCTTCGCGGCAGTAATTCCCTTCGGTTCTTGGTAGGTCAATTTCTCACCTTTCCTCGGACACTTGTGGCCACGAAGTGGAACGCTGCAAACGCGGCACATATAAGTGGAACGAGGTTTGTAGCAAGACCTGTGTTTTTGGCCGGTAATCGTTTTTTCAGACTTGACATCTTGCATGCTTCCTCCGTCTTCATCAAAAAGGGAGTCAAGTGCATCTTGGCCAGTAGCAAATCGCCTGTACGGCAACGCAGCGGCTGTTGGTGCAACTACCATTGGCCCGCTAGTGTCCTGTTCGTATCCAAGCTCGTCCTCGGAAACAATATACTCAGACTCTTCAGCTGACTCTTCGTCTGAAGTTTCGTCGTCGTCCGATGAAAGTCGCGTCTCGTCGTAGTTCACCACCTTCGAATTTTCGTAGCTGGAGCGTAACTCGCGTTTTGTCTTGATTTGCGGCAAGCGATTTTTTTTGGATCGCGGCTTCGCGTTAGAAGTAGAATTATTTAATTTGCAATCAACAAGACCAAGCTCTTGTAGCCGTGCCTGGTTGCGGCGAATATTTTCAAGACGTTCCATCTCGTACTTTAATAGCGGATTGCCGTTCTCAGGAAAGTTGACGAAGTCGTAAACCATGTTACCACGTCCTTCGCGAAGACAAAAAACTTCTTGGCCACAATATACGATCTTCTCGACGGATATCCAGTGCCCTTTACAAGCCGGTATACGCAGTACAGCAAACTTGCGACCTTTCCAGTACTTTGGAGTATGAACAATTGGAATTCCGTCGTGAAGGCTATGTTCCATCGTGAAGCCTGAAATATTCTGAAGTGTGGTCCACATCTGATACGGTGGAATGTTGTTGCCTCCGCCAGAGTTGAACAAAAACTCGTCCATCGCATCATGTGTTTTGTTCGCCTCGCCCATAAAGTCATCGACGTTTACGCCTGCGCCACCAGCCATGTCGAAAGACTCTGCGCTCACATTCACAAATCCGCAATTAAATACGGCCTCGACTCCGCAGCTCCGTCCCTCACCCTTCGTATCCATGCTTCCTTGTTCTTTGAACAAAGATGAAATTTCGACAAGGTTGTTGAATGAACGCATGCTTAGTTCTTCTTCTGGAACGTGACTGATCACGAGTGTAATTGGGCTTTGTCGAGGTGATAACTCGCAGATAAGATTGTAAATATCATCAAGTTTTCCAACCGCGATTGCAGTCGTTGCTTTACCAACACGGCTCATAAGCTCTGCAGTACAGGAGCACACACACAAAATTCAGGCGCCGACAAAAGCGACTCAAATTTTAATTCCTTGCGTGCATGGGATACGTACGATTTGAATAAGGGTAAACTAAATTGGCGCCGTTGTAGTATTCAAGATGTCATCACAAAGTCGCAAAATCGTTTGTAACGGAGAAGTCGCACAAAAATTGGGTTAACCTGCAACAAAAGCGGAACCTGTAATTTCGTCACCACATCTCGCAAATCTGGGACCTAATCGGGTAATACCAATCCTAATATAGGTATTTACACTCTCAGTCAACGCGCAGGCGCTTGCGGCCGGTGGCCCACCCGTGTTGGAAGACTACCTTGGCGACGCACTCCGGGAAGCCCACGGTCAGCTCTTCGCGGTGCTCCGCCCACGCCGCCTCGAAGCGCTCGTTGTCTCGTGCCTCGACGCGGCGCTGCAGCTTCTTGGCGAAGAGGACCACGTAGAAGCGGACGGTCAGCACCGTCCATAGCTTTTGCTCTCGTAAACGGAACATGAGCCAGAAAAAAAAGGGGTCTTGCTGAAGCTCGTCCGAAGCGTAGTACAGCGCACAGCCATGTTGCGCCACCGCCGCCATCACTATCTCCCGGTCGGCCTGCAGCTCGTCCGAAGCGCACTCAATCGCGAAGCCATCTCTTGCCACCGCCGCCATCACCACCTCCCGGTCGTTCCGCAGCTCGGCCGAAGCGGACACAAGCGCCTGGCCATAGTCTTTTACCGCCGCAATCACCACCTTCCGGTCGGCCTTCAGCTCGTCTGGCGCGAAAGTCAGCGCGTAGCCGTTTTGACTCACCGCCGCCATCACTACCTCCCGGTTGGCCCGCAGCTCGGCCGAGGCCCACCGCAGCGCGTAGCCATTTTGCGCTATCGCTGCCATCACGAGCTCCCAGTTGCCCTTCAGCTCGTCCGAGGCGTACTCCAACGCGAGCCCACTTTGCGCCACCTTTTTTAGCACAAAGTCACGATTCGTCCAATCGTCACTTCCGGCCACAGCATTCATTGCACCGTGACTCTCGGTTGAATATCGACCAGGCGCCGACAATAAATGTATGTAAACACCTGTGTAAAACAACGTATGGGTGAATCTCGGTGAGCACCGAAAAAATCGCTAAACTGTAAATACGCCAAATAAGCAATACGGGTGTGTTTATTGTCACATAGAGACCAATGACAGATCGTGAAACAAAGACGTTCGAAGAATACAATGAACATATCAATAATGTTTATGGAAGATGCATCCACAGTAAAATGCTCAACGAACTCGTTGGCATTATGAGCAAAAGTCTTTGTGTTTCTGGCATTCAAGAAAAAAAACACCGAGATAAACAACAAGAAATGTTGTCTAAGTCCAAAAGTGGTGAGTTTGCTGCAGCGAAGGCAAGGTTTGCGCTTGGAAATGACGACGGTGCGTATTTACGGTGCAACGTAATGCCATTACAAACTGCTGTGGATGAGGGCAGCAATAGGTTGAATGCAAAAATAACGGCAGACGTTCAACGTGCAAGCTTTTTAGGTCTGTTAGATGCTTACGATCAATCAATCGATCGGGAACTAGATAAGACCAAACCTGCTTTGCAGGCGTTTTTTAAGACTTTCAAATGGATGGTGTCGATAAAAGAAGTTAAAGAATTTTTGTATGCATCAGTGCACGAATCAAAAGACGGGTGTAACTTTACCGATGCTGCATCGATCATTGAAAGCACAGACGACTGGGATTCGCTGTTAGATCTACAATTGCTATCGACATATTCCAAGCTCGTCAATATGCTGCGTTCTTTATTCCATAAATCGATTGCTAGTCTTGTACGCGTCCAGATTGACACGGCTACGAAAATTATCCCAGGCGAGATTTTGAGAGAACTAGGCAACGGCAACGCCACGACAGACAATTACGATGGCAATGGAGTTACAGATAGAAAGTGGGCTTTCTTCGGTGAGGAGAAAACCCCCGTGCAAAATCCCGACCATTGGGTACAATACGCTCTTGCTCGTGGATTATGCGCAGAAAGAGCTGCATACCACCAACCCAGCGGCGATGGTAAACTGCCTTACCATCTACCTTTTACTAGATGTCCAAGCACAGAGGAAATATCGCATATTAAGTGTGCGATTGATAATTTGAACATTAAAGTGTTTTTGTCAAATGGTTACCACGTGGCCGATGTGCAATGTAAAGACGATTTCTGCGACATTGAGATGGAAGAGAAGGTAAGATACGCAAAGTGGGCACCACAAGGAACGGTAGCCGCACCGAAAAATGGTGACCAAATCGTTTCAAAGGCGTGTATACTTGAGCATCTGATCGACTATTACAAGGACAATGCATCCGAACACCCACAAGACGAGAAAACATACAGAGCTCTGGCTGCACATACAAAGCTCTTACAACTGGATTCATTGGCCGCCATTTTTTCCAGCGACATTACCGACATTGATACCATTTGTCCATCGGACGGTTACCTTACAGTTCCTATAAAACGACGAAATGGCCACAGTGTCTTGTTTGATCCACAGGCTGGGTTGTTTAAATTCCAATTGGTAGAAATTGACCAAGCGAAGCAACTTAAGAAAGCTGCAAAACAGCTTTCTGACGCTCAGCGGGAGGTGGATTTGACAAAGCAGGAGTTGAAGCAGAGCATGGACGAGGTTAAGGCGTTGCAGCAGAGAAATAGCGAAATGCTTCGAATTCACGGTAAATTATACGACGAAGCCACGGACGCATTGAAGGGGAAAAAACAAGCATTGGAGGGGGAACAACAAGCATTGGCAGAAACAGAACAAGCACAATCCCAGGTAAATGAGTTGAAAAAATTGCTAAGGTTCAAAGAGGAGCAACTAAAACAAATACAAATATATCGTGACTCGATTGTAATTTCAACGAAGAAAGCTATAGAGGATCAAGAAAAAAGCGCAGCAGATCTACTGGAAAAATATAAAAGACTAGAACAAGAGGCAGATCAAAACGATGAAGATAAACAAAACACATTGCGTGAATTGGAACAAGCTCGGAGCGTTATAGATCAACTGAGAGACAGAATAGAAAGACTTCAAACAGATTTGGAAAGGGCAAAAAAGGAGACTACGAATACGAATCCGAGCGATACATTGAAAGCGTTGACGAAATCCAACGAACCCTCACTCCCGTATTTCAAGTCCATCTTCATGGGTGCCAATTTAGAAGGCGGGGGTGAAGCTAAGTATTTAAGTGAGGCTACACAAATTGACCAGGAAAGCAGCATCGTCTTTGCGGAAGATCCACCCCCAAAACGCAATATCGCTCTTGGCATTTTGCCTTCTAAAACTGGCCACATCGACGCTTTGCTTGGCCTTACGTCCCTGTCGGAAATACTTGCAAATGGCGAAGCATTAACGGGTCATTATTTGTTGTTGATGTCTCATAAGAGCAAAACTGAGGCATCAAGAAAGACGCTAGAAAAACACGAATCGTCCAAGTCTGCCGACAATTACGGACAGACTGTTGTGAACGACATCTCCTCTAAGCGCCGGGAAGAAGTATGGAATGACTCAATGCGAGAGGCTGCGATTGCCGGCGATCGCCTGTACGCGTTTGTGCGCCAACTATCAGGCACAATACACGAGCAAGTAGACTCTGTCTGTGTCGTCGACGAGAGCATGTTAATTCGCCAGCAAAAGGACAGAGAAGAAGATACAAAGCGTCTTTCTATGATGGCGTCACAACAACAAATGCAATTGGTGAGTAACGTATTCAAAAGTGTTATAAGCGAGAGTGGGTTGACGCTTGGTATCGACAACAAAAGGGGCTTAGATGGCGAACTCAAGGTGGTTTCCAATACACTTCGTAAACAAGTATCCGATTTAACGAATGGTTCTTCGAGCTCTGAAGGTTTTTTCTCAAATAGCGTAAAGCTTGAACAGTTGCTTGCGCAAGGTACGGGAGAGCTGACGCTGTCTGGGCTATTCGATCGCCTTCAGGGTGTTGGAAAACAATTGCAAGAATCTGTGTTGCAAAATGCAAATGGCATCAACAACACGAACAACACGGCACCATCGTTGGAGTTTCTTTCGTCGCCTCGAAACTCGCTGCTGTTGCGCTGGAAGCCAGAGTCTCACGCGGCTATTCGGCAAGCGTTTGACACTTTTCACAGGGAGATGAACGCGGTAAGCCGCAATTATGGCACGCTCGGATACGATCGAAAGATTTCGGCGTATGAACTTATCGAGGGAAGAAATGATGAGCTTTCGATGGCGTTCGCCACGTACTGTGCCCACGTGTTGGCCCACCAGAGAATGTTCTCTGTCGGGCAAGCCCCTTATCTCGGCCAGTGGGCCGCCCGCGCGAACATGGCCGCCATGAAGTTTTCCTGTGACAAACTCATCGCCGTCGCTCACGAATATGTTTACAATAACGAACGACCGAAGTTTTTGGATGAAAAAGGTTGGGATATGTATTTCTCGTGATAAGGACGTTTTGTTGTGCTAATGTTGTGCATCATGGGTGTCTTAGACATTAATAAATTGCGGCGACGTTTTCCGCGCGAAATTCTATCGCAGAGTAAATATAGTCTCCCATTTAGCAAACACGAGGAAGAATTTGGTGTTCTTTTGTTGAAAGACTCGAATTCCGACAGAATTTGGGATATTTTATCGAATGTGGTCAACTCACCTCTAAAAAGTGTCTCGAGTCTTCAAGACGCCGAGGAAAGCCTACGAACTGCGTGTGATGAAGAAATCGAGTCACATGCAAAGCTTTGTGTCATCCACGACCGTTTCATGAATATGACAACTTCTAGCCTCAACATTCAGTTGCAGTCCGCTTTGAATAAATGGGACATCGCAAGCACGTCGTGTACAACATTTACGGAAGCTCATGACGTCCTAAAACAAGATCATATTTTCCGTTTAAAACAAGCTATTGAGCTATGTGAGATCAGAGACGTAGACGACCATCAACCACAAACTGAAAAAAGCCCGGGGATGAAGTGTGCGGATCAACGCGATCTATGTGTGGGTGGCTACGTCGTTTACATTGACAAAGACGGTCAAGATCACATTTCGCGTGTCGTCCAAATTGGGCCGCTTTTGCCCAACGCCGATGGCGTTCCTGAGCCGTCTGGCGTAACAATTGTTTTGCGCGATGGAAGGGAACTTAACACATTGATCGAACGCTTGACGGTAGTTGAAGTGTGGACTCCAGACAACGCGTTTAAGGCTTCACTCGACTCTCAACTTCTTGCTGTGCAGCTGCCCGTGAAAATGTCGCAATACTACGAGTTACAGAATTGCTGCGCTGAGTCGTGCGGTCGGCCAATGTTTAGCCACAACGAACTTTCTCGCAGTCTACAACTTTCGTTTACAGATGACGAAGACTTCAAACCTCCTCTACAAGGTACTGTAAGAGAAAGATTTATGCTGGCTTGTGAGTTTACATCGCTCACCTAGACTTGCGTTCGCGCGGGCACGTGTTGCCGTGGAAGTAGAGCGACTTTTCGTCGTGCTTCTCGCGGTACAACGCGAGGTTCTTGGCGCCCTCACGTGTGTGGTAGTAGAGGCACTCGACGTGCGGTAGCATGGTCTCGCGGGCGTCCGCGCGTCGGTAAAACTCTTTTTGTGGCGTGCGCAAAAACTCGCGCACCTTTTTGGCGACGACGCGGATGCGCGTTTTGATGCCGATGTTACTGCCCTCCGCGTCGCACGCGTTCGGGTTGACCCGCAGAAACAGGACGTACGGCATGCGCACGACGCCCTTACGCGCCACCGCCAGCCGCGCCTTGCCCTCGGTTTGCGCAAGCTGGCAGATGGCCGCGAACGTGTCGCCGACCTTGCCGCCCTCACACTCGGGATCACGGTCCCCGTGCGAGTGCTCGTCGACCTCGACCATAACGGCCGCGACGATGCGGCCGTCGCGGTCGCGCACGAGCCACAGCACGTCGGGACGACGTTGGTGGTTGGTGTCGCACTCGCCGCGCCTCCGCTTGCGGTTCGACCCGAGCATGTTTTTCATGTCGTCGCGACTCTCGTACTTAATGACGACGCCTTTCTCGTCGGTCACCAGCATGCACACCCCCTTGTATTCGTCGGTGCCGTCGAGGAAGACGTCCTCCCACCGCGCGCTCTTGGACGGCGCGTCCACGCCGGCGTCGCGCGCCTCCTTGCGCTTGTGCTGTTCGCACGACGCGCACATGCCGTTGCCGTTCTTCGTCGTCTGGCGCTTGGCAGCGAGCTCGACCGAGTTGCACACATTGCACATGTTTACCCGCACCTTGCCCTCGGCGCCGCCGTTGCAGTGCATGCACCTCGTCCAATTCGGCCCGTGCGCGCACGCCGTGCCGCCATGCGCTTGGCAAAACTCGAGCTTGCCGTCCTTGGAGAGCTC
>Ga0315315_10001541_pt1 | contig 21217 bp, 25 predicted proteins | sample M140m3416metaG_FD_203699 | JGI IMG/M metagenome (GOLD analysis project Ga0315315, IMG submission 203699) | Ammonia-oxidizing marine archaeal communities from Monterey Bay, California, United States - M1 40m 3416 | ecosystem: Environmental > Aquatic > Marine > Intertidal zone | place: USA...
TTGTTCTAGGTAATGCAACAGCACACAATCTTTCTAAAAATTCATACATAAAATCTTTTCTAAGTGTAACCTTGCAACCGACAGGAAACCCTCTTCTAACTTTAAAATTAGAAATATCTTTTTTAGCAGTAGTAACAACAGGTTTTTGCCCTGTTATTAACATTAACTCTTCTAAAGCAGATTGCAGTGCTTTTTTATTATTTTTTGCATCACCAATTCCAATATTTAAAGTGATTTTTTCAATTTTTGGAACTTGCATGATGCTAGAAAACTCAAATTTTTTCATTAAATGAGGTCTAACTTCATCTAAATATTTTTTCTTATAATTTGGAACGCTCATCTTTTATCCTAATTCCTTACCACTTCTTTTTGAAACTCTAACTTTAGATTTATCCTCTAAAATTTTGTAACCGATTCTTGAAGCGTCGTTACCTTCAAGGACCATTAAATTTGAAACATGTAGTGATCTTTCTCTTTCTGAAAATCCACCTTGCGGATTCTCTTGTGTAGGGCGAACTGCCCTCTTTGTTAAGGCAACACCTTCAACAATTGCACGCTGAGAGTTTGGAATAACCTTTAAAACTTTTCCAGTCATACCTTTGAAATTTCCAGAAACAACTTTTACCATCATATCTTTTTTAATTTTCATATTTTATAATACCTCTGGGGCCATTGAAATAATCTTCATATACCCACCTTCTCTTAATTCTCTAGCTACAGGACCAAAAATCCTTGTTCCTTTAGGTTCATTTTGTGCATTTAAAATTACTGCAGCATTATCATCAAATCTTATGTAAGAACCATCACGTCTTCTTACTTCTTTTTTAACTCTAACAACAACAGCTCTTGCAACTTCTCCCTTTTTTACCATTCCGCCTGGAGTAGACGACTTGACAGACACCACGATAATATCCCCGATACTTGCATATCTTTTCTTTGAACCGCCAAGCACCTTAAAACACTGAACCACTTTAGCACCTGAATTGTCTGCTACTTTTAATCTTGTTTCTTGTTGTATCACTATTTTTTTCCGCCACTAATAAGTTTAGAAGCTCTCCATCTTTTAGTTTTACTTAATGGTTTGGAAGAAACAATTTCTACTGTGTCTCCAACATTAAATGCATTCTTTTCATCATGAGCATAATATTTTTTGGATCTTTTCATATATTTTTTATAAAGCTTATGCTTAACAAGCCTTTCAACGCTCACAACAACAGTTTTATCCATTGCGCTTGAAACTACTTTTCCAACCATTCTTTGAGCATTTCTATCCATCAATATTTTCTCCATTTATAGATAATTCTTTTAATATTGTATTAATCTTAGCATTCTCTTTTCTAATCTCTGAAATGAGCTTGTAATCTTCAAGCTGTTGAATAGATTTTTGAAAACGATACTTTTGCAAGCTTTCCAAATTATCAACAAGTCTTGATTTCAAGTCATTTTCAGACAATTTTCTAAGATCTTCAATTTTCATCTAATCCTCTTCTAGACACTAATTTTGTCTTAATTGCAAGTTTGTTACCAGCAATTCTAAAAGCTTCTTGTGCCAACTCTTTAGGAATACCTTCGACTTCAAATAAAATTCTACCCGGTCTAACATTAGCTACCCAGAATTCAGGTGAACCTTTACCTTTACCCATTCTTGTTTCTAGTGGTTTCTTGGTAATAGGTTTGTCTGGAAAGACTCGAATCCACATCTTTCCGACTTTTCTTACTCTTCTTGATATAGAAATTCTTGTAGCCTCGATTTGCCTAGCTGTAACCCAACCTGGCTCCATCGCTTTCATTCCATAGCTGCCAAAACTAACTTCAGTTCCGCCTTTAGCCATTCCCTTACGGTGACCTCTGTGAACTTTTCTAAATTTAATCTTTTTTGGTTCTAACATTATTTTTTCGCCTTTGCAAATCCATTACAAATCCAAACTTTAATACCAATAATACCATAAGTGGTATGAGCTTCAACAAGAGCATAATCGATATCTGCTCTTAAAGTATGAAGTGGGACTCTTCCCTCCATAAACCTTTCAGATCTAGCTATTTCAACTCCACCCAATCTTCCAGATACGTTAATTCTAATTCCTTCTGCACCCATTCTCATAGTTGACTGCATAGTTTTATTCAGTATTCTTCTATAAGGCATCTTTTTAATAAGTTGACTAGCTATATTTTGACCAACTAATTCTGCATTAAGTTCTGGTCGTTTTACTTCATTAATATTTAAATGAATATCTTCTGTGTTGCAAAGCTTTGCAACTTCTTTTTTAAGCCTAGAAACTTCTTCACCACCACGACCAATTACAATACCCGGTCTAGCAGTGTGAATTGTAACAGTAATTGCTTGAGTAGTTCTTTCAATATTAATTGAAGCAACAGAAGCATCTTGTAATCTTTTTTTCAGATATTTTCTTAATTTAATATCTTGCGCTAAATCAGCAGCATAAGCATTCTTTTTTGGAAACCAATTAGAGGTCCAATTTTTATTTACTTCTAATCTAAGTCCTTTTGGATGTGTCTTTTGTCCCATTAATTTTATCCTATAACAATTTTTAAGTGACTAGTTCTTTTCTTTATTCTATTTGCACGGCCTTGAGCTCTAGCTCTAAATCTTTTTAACGCTGGACCTTCATCTACAGTAATAGTTTTAACACTAACAGTGTTCATATCGATTGTAACATCTTCATTATTTCCAGCATTAGCAACTGCAGATGATAGTGTCTTTAGAATTATCGCAGCACCTTTTTCATCCATATGACTTAATGAGCTAAGAGCTTTATTGACATTTAATCCTCTTACAAGGTTTGCAACTTTTCTCAACTTTTTGGGAGAAATTCTTACACTATTAGCTTTTGATACGATTTCCATCATTATTTTTTCTTTCTATCTCCAGAATGCATTCTAAATGTTCTTGTCGGAGAAAATTCACCTAATTTATGTCCAACCATATTCTCTGTAATAAATACAGGTATAAACTTATTACCATTGTGTACAGCAAAAGTGTGTCCAACAAAGTCTGGAAGAATGATTGAATTTCTAGCCCATGTCTTTATAACAGACTTACTAGAAGCTTCTTCCATTTTATGAACCTTCTTTAAAAGTTTCATATCAATATGAGGACCTTTTCTAATGGATCTAGCCATTAATCATTTCTCCTTTTAATAATTAAAGCATTTGACTTTTTATTCTTTTTTCGTGTCTTGTATCCTTTGGTAGGTTTACCCCAAGGTGTTACAGGATGTCTTCCTCCCGAGCTTTTTCCTTCACCACCACCCATTGGATGGTCTACTGGATTCATAGCTACACCTCTTACTTTAGGACGTTTTCCGAGCCATCTTGATCTTCCAGCTTTTCCTGAACGAACAAGTTCGTGTTGTTTATTGCCTACAACACCTACAGTGGCTAAACACTTATCAGGTACCATTCTAACTTCACCAGATGGCATCTTTAGAGTTACATAATTGTTATCATGAGCCATAACCTGAACATAAGCACCTGCACTTCTTGCCATTTGTGCACCTTTTCCAGGAATCATTTCGATATTATGCACAAATTGACCAGACGGGATATTTTTTAAATGCATGGCGTTTCCAGTTTTGAGTTCAGCTTTTTCGCTTGAAACAATTTTATCGCCAACTTTAAGTCCGTCAGGTTGAATAATATATCTTTTTTCACCATCAACATAATGAATTAATGCAATGAATGCACTTCTGTTTGGGTCATATTCAATTGTTGCTACTTTACCTTCAATATCAAATTTGTTTCTCTTGAAATCAATGATTCTGTAACTTCTTTTATGACCGCCACCTCTTCTTCTTGAAGTAATTCGACCTTTATTATTTCTACCGCCAGTCTTCTTTAGTTTTCTAACTAAAGATTTTTCAGGTTTATCAGTAGTAATTTCCGAAAAGTCAGGTCTGGAAGTGAATCTAGACGCTGGAGTTACCGGTTTTAATTGTCTTATAGCCATTATATTACCTATACACTAAATAAATCTATATTATAACCATCAATCAAAGTGACAATGGCTCTTTTTTTACTTTTTGCAAAACCGTCAGTTCTTATAGTTCGACCGTTACTTTTTACTGTCATCTGTTTTGCTTTTCCTCTTCTATTAGAGATTGCTACCTTTAATACCTTAACGTTAAATTTTTCCTCAACAGCTTTTTTAACATCTATCTTGTTTACTTCAGGGGAAATTTCAAATGCATATTTATTATCTGTTTCCTGTAAAGCTGTCATCTTTTCCGTTACAATTGGTCTAATTAAAATTTTAGAAAAATGCTTCATTAATTTTTTCCTCCAAACCTATTTGAAAGATCTTCAAGTCCAGAAACATCAATAAGAATTAAATCATTATCAAATAAATCTCTAACTGAACAAGAGCTTGCCTTAACAAGAGATACATAGGGAACATTTCTGGATGCTAAAGATAGGTTGTCATCGATAGCTGATGAAACAATAGTTAATTTTTTACCCTCAAGATTGTTCTTTTTTAAAAATGATACAAAATCTTTTGTCTTTGGTTGGTTGGGTAATGATTCAACTATCTTGAAAGAATCATTTTTAACCTTGTCCGATAAAATACATTTAAAAGCAAGCTGTTTAGTTTTTGTATTTACTTTTTTAAAGTAGAATTTTGGACTAGGGCCAAAAATCACACCACCGCCTCTATTTAAAGGAGATCTGCTTGTACCTTGCCTTGCATTACCAGTACCTTTTTGTCTAAAAGGCTTTTTTCCTCCACCTGAAACAAGTGATCTATTTTTTGAAGAGCTTGTTCCCTGTCTGGCATTGTTCATCTCTGCCACAACAGATTGATAAACTGCCTGAGAATTCATAGCAACCTTGAAGACATTGTCTTTTAGAGTAAAATCTTTACTAGTATCTAATGATTTTATTTTCATTTTTTCAACAAAAACACTGGTGTATTGTTTGCACCAGGGATTGCTCCTTTTATAAATAATAAATTATTTTCTTTATCAATTCCGACTATTTCTAAGTTCTTAACAGTTACATTATCAGAACCCATTCTTCCAGCCATTCTCATACCTTTAAAAACTCTTGATGGCCAAGATGCTTGACCAATAGATCCAGGGGCTCTTTCGGTATGTTTATTACCATGTGTCGCATCTTGTCTGGCAAAATTATGCCTCTTAATAGCTCCTGCAAAACCCTTTCCTTTTGATTTAGCTCTAACATCAATAATTTCTCCAACATTAAAAATTGAAGAATCAAATTGTTGACCTAATTTATATTTAAAGTCCTCAATTGATTTGAATTCTGCTAAAATTCTAGCAGAATCTAAACCAGATTTTGACAAGTGTCCTTTTGTTGGCTTATTAGTATTGTTTTTTGATTTTTTGCCATAAGCTAACTGAACTGCATTGTAACCATTATTTTTATCATCTTTAATTTGAGAAACAGTACAAGGGCCAGCTTCAACAAGCGTTACTGGCACAACATGACCATTATCATTGAAGATTTGTGTCATTTTAACTTTTTTTCCAATTAAACCGTACATTGTTATCCTCTAATTTCGATATCCACGCCAGATGGTAAATCTAACTTCATTAATGATTCTACAGTCTTAGGTGTTGAATTAACAATGTCAACAACTCTTTTATGTACCTTTGTCTGAAACTGCTCTCTAGATTTTTTGTCGATGAACGGTGACCTTAAAACAGTATATATAGTTCTTTTTGTAGGCAAAGGAATTGGGCCAGAAATAATGGCACCAGTTGACTTTGCTGTACGTATAATTTTTTCAGCAGATTTATCAAGCAATTTATGATCATATGCTTTTAAAGAAATTCTAATTAAATCTTTTGACATTATGATTCTCCCTCTGTTGATCTAGACTTCATTAATTTTTCCTCAACAGATGCAGGAACTTTTGCATACTCCTGGAAATCCATATGAAAATTTGCTCTACCTTGCGATAAAGATCTTAAATCTGTAGCATACCCAAACATTTCACTAAGTGGTACTGCAGCTTTGATTTGTTGATTGGTTCCTTGCTGCTCCATAGTTTCAACCTTACCTCTTCTTGAATTAATATCACCAATTACATCGCCTAAATAATCATCTGGAGTTGTTGCTTCTACAGCCATAATTGGCTCCATTAATACAGGATTTGCCTGTTTACAAGCTGTCTTAATGGCTCTTGAACCTGCAACTTTAAATGCAATCTCTGATGAATCAACATCATGATAAGAACCAAAAACGAGTTCAACTTCTACATCAGGAATTGGGTATCCATGCAAAACTCCATTTTTAAGCTGCTCTTTGATACCGGCGTCTACAGCAGGTATGTATTCTCTTGGAATCACACCACCTACAATACTATTTATAAATTTATATCCTTCTCCTTGAGCAGTTGGCTTTACATTAATAACTACATGACCGTATTGACCTCTACCACCTGACTGTCTAACAAATTTTTCATCAATTTTTTCAACAGATTTTTGAATAGCTTCTCTAAAAGAAACTTGAGGTTTACCAACATTAGCATTGACATTAAATTCTCTTTTTAAACGATCAATAATAATTTCTAAATGAACTTCACCCATTCCAGAAATAACTGTTTGACCAGTTTCATTATCGACTTTAACCTTAAAGGTAGGATCTTCTTCACTCAATTTATTCATACCTTTGGCTAATTGATCTTGATCTCCTTTTGAAACAGGCTCAATTGATACAGAAACAACGGGGTCTGGGAATTCCATAGACTCCAATGTTACATCACCTTTTTCAGATAACGTGTGACCTGTTCTTACATCTTTTAATCCAATCACTGCAACGATTTCGCCTGCTTTTGCTTCATCAAGCTCTTCTCTTTTATTAGCATGCATTTGAAGAATTCTTGAAACTCTTTGCTTTTCTCCTGTGTTAGAGTCAATGCAGAAAGTACCTTTTTTAAGTGAACCGGAATAAACTCTAATATATGTTAGTTTTCCAACAAATGGATCAGTAGCAATTTTAAAAGCTAATGCAGTAAATGAACCATCGACAGAATTTTTTACCTCAACTGAATCATCAGGATTATCCACTGAAGAACCTTGAATACTTCCAACATCAGTTGGAGATGGAAGGAAATCTATAACAGCGTCTAAAACTCTTTGAACTCCTTTGTTCTTAAATGCTGACCCACAAAGGGTTGGAACAAAAGCACTTTCAAGACATCCTTTTTTAAGAGCTCCCTTAATTTCATCTTCTGAAATTTCTTCGCCCTCTAAATACTTCTCCATTAAAGCATCATCGTAACTAGCAACTTCCTCAACTAAAAAACTTCTCCATTTTTCAGCATCTGCCTTAAGCTCTTCTGGTATATCAATAAAATCAAATTCTGCTCCTTGGGAACTTTCATTATACTCAATTGCTTTCATATTAGTTAAATCTATAATACCTCTAAAATCTTCTCCAGCTCCAATAGGTAAAGCAATCGGAAGTGGTTTGGCTCCTAATCTTTTCTTCATAGTATCAATAGCATTGTAAAAATCAGCACCCACTCTATCCATCTTATTGATAAATGCTATTCTAGGAACATCATATTTCGTAGCTTGTCTCCAAACTGTTTCACTCTGAGGTTCAACACCAGCAACAGCACAAAATACTGCAACTGCTCCATCAAGAACTCTTAGAGATCTTTCAACTTCCATAGTAAAATCAACGTGTCCGGGTGTATCAATTAGGTTGACTCTGTTCTTGTCCCAGTAAAAAGTGGTTGCAGCAGAAGTAATAGTGATTCCTCTTTCTTGTTCTTGCTCCATCCAATCCATAGTTGCTGCTCCATCATGGACCTCACCAATTTTATGAGTCTTACCAGCATAGTATAACATTCTTTCAGTAAGAGTAGTCTTTCCAGCATCAACATGTGCCATAATACCAATATTTCTTACAATTCTTAAATCGGTTGACATTATCTACCTCTCCCAAAATGAGCAAATGCTTTATTTGCTTCAGCCATTCGATGTGTGTCTTCTTTCTTTTTAATAGCAGACCCTTCATTATTAGAAGCAGATAAAATTTCTCCTGCTAATCTATTAGACATTGAACTACCAGATCTCTTTTTAGCACTTTCAATAATCCACTGAGAAGCAAGGTAAAACTGTCTCCTAGAAGGAACTTCAATAGGTACTTGATATGTAGCACCACCAATTCTTTTGGATTTAACTTCAACATGTGGAGAGGCATTGTTCAGTGCCTTCTTAAAAATATCTATTGGATCTTTTTTGCTTTTTTCTTGAACGACATCAAATGCATCATAAAGAATTTTTTCAGCAATACCTTTTTTTCCATCTGTGAGCAAATAGTTCATAAATTTTGAAATTTGTAAATCATTAAACTTAGGATCTGGATTAATTGTTCTTCTTTCTGGTCTTCTTCTTCTCATTTTTAGCTCTTTGGTTTTTTAGCTCCGTAACGAGATCTGCTTGTTTTTCTATCATTAACACCTGCAGTATCAAGAGATCCACGAACAATATGAAATCTAACACCTGGAAGGTCTTTAACTCTACCACCTTCAATTAAAACAATAGAGTGTTCTTGAAGATTGTGTCCTTCGCCAGGTATATATGCATTTACTTCAATACCATTAGTTAATCTAACTCTAGCTACTTTTCTAAGAGCGGAATTAGGTTTCTTTGGAGTAGTAGTGTATACACGAGTACATACACCTCTTTTTTGAGGACTTTTTTCAAGCGCTCTACTAGCCGATTTATTGACTATCTTTTTTCTACTCTTTCTAATTAACTGATTTACAGTTGGCATATATATTTCCTTTTATATTTAAAAGTCCGGGCGAATATATCGTTATAACACGGAAGAATCAAACTTTTTCTTCTACGCGTAGGATTATTCAGTTTGGACTAAAAAATCATAATTATAATTATCTAACCTTGTTCTTCAACAATATCAGATTCTTCTTCCTTTGTAAGCCTAACTTTACCAAGATCAGGAAAGCCTGTTCCAGCAGGAATTAACCTACCAAGCGCAACATTTTCTTTCAGTCCTAAAAGATTATCAGTCTTTGATGCTGTAGCAGCATCAGTTAGCACTCTTGTTGTCTCTTGGAACGAAGCAGCTGAAATAAAGCTGTTAGTATTTAATGAGGATTGTGTTATACCCATCAAAATTGGCTCAAAGGTTGCTTGTTTAGCTTTGTGGAATTTGACCACATTTTTATCTGAAGATTTAAGATCTTTATTTATTTCTTTAACTTCATTTTGTGAAATCGTAGTTCCCACTTCAAGATTTGAATCTCCAGACTCATCAATAACAACCATACCTTTCATGCTGTCATTGTCTGCAAATAAATCTTGCTTATCTAATCTTTCTCCAGGAAGGTATTTACTATCTCCAGGATCATTGATCACGACTTTTTTCATCATTTGATTAACGATTACCTCTATGTGCTTATCGTTAATACCTACGCCTTGGAGCCTGTATACTTCTTGAATTTCATCTACCAAGTATTCTCTTACAGCATTTGGTCCAAGAATATTTAAAATATCTGCAGGAGAAATAGCACCTTCACACAAAGGAGTTCCTGCGGTGATAAAATCTCCTTCGTGAACAACAACATGTTTACCATAAGGAATTTTATATGTAATAGATTTACCGCTAGAAGGAATGACAGAAACTTTTCTAACACCTCTCTTAATTTCGCCAAACTCTATTGTACCATTAATTTCAGTGACAACTGCAGGATTTGCTGGTTTTCTTGCCTCAAATAGTTCAGCAACTCTTGGAAGACCTCCAGTAATGTCTCTCGACTTTCCAACATCTTTTTGAATTTTTACTAGAGTTTGACCTTTAGTTACTTCTTGACCATCATTAACAACCAGAGTTGCTTTAACAGGTAAAATTGTTCCACCTGATAAAATATCACCCTTTTTGCTATAAATTTCAATCTGTGGACTTAATCTTCTATCCTTAGATTCTGTAACAACTTTCTGTTTTTTACCACCGTCAACGGCCTCTTCTTGATAAGTGTCGCCCTCAATGAAATCTTTCATCTTAATGACACCAGATTGTCTTGCAAGAATTAGGTCTGTATAAGGATCCCATGAGAAAAGTGTCATACCTTTTTTAATTTTATCGCCTTCAACAACATTAACATTTGCGCCATAAGGTACATTTAATTCATCTAAGACATTACCTTTTGAATCAACAATAGATAGTTTAGAACTTCTTGATAAACATCTTACAACATTAAATCCATCTTCATCTAATGTTTCCGCAGGCTCAAAATCGCTTGAAAATTGTGCTTTACCGTTGAATCGTGATTTTTTATCAGACTCCTCTGCAATACGCGTTGCAGTACCACCAATATGGAAAGTTCTCAATGTTAACTGAGTACCAGGCTCTCCGATACTTTGTGCTGCAATAATACCTACTGCTGTTCCTTTTGTTACAAGCTTTCTTCTTGTTAGGTCCCAACCGTAACATTTAGCACAAACACCTCTTCTAGATTCACAGGTAAGAATTGATCTTATCTTTACACTGTTAAAATTATTTTCAACTATCAAATCGGCAAGTTTCTCATCAAAGATATCTCCAGCTTTAACAACAACTTCACCATCAATAATAATTTTTTCTGAAGAAGTTCTTCCTAAAATACGCTCACCAAGTGATTCTACAATTTCTTCACCTTCTTTAAGATCAGATACTGTAATTCCATTAATGGTTTTACAATTATCCTCATAAATAGTTACATCTTGTGCAACATCGACTAATCTTCTAGTTAAGTATCCAGCATCTGCGGTTTTTAAAGCAGTATCAGCTAAACCTTTTCTAGCTCCGTGTGTTGAAATAAAGTACTCCATTACTGAAAGACCTTCTTTAAAATTAGATTGAATTGGACTTTCAATAATCTCTCCACCGCCAACCATAGATTTTCTAGGTTTGGCCATCAAGCCTCTCATACCAGCAAGCTGTTTAATCTGGTCCCCACTACCTCTCGCTCCAGAATCGGAAGAAATATATAGAGCATTGAATCCCTGATCATCAGTCCTTAATCCATCCATCATCACATCTGCAACATCACTCGTAGCCTTAGTCCAAACATCAATAACTTTATTATATCTTTCGCCTTCAGTTAAAACATGACGGTCGAATCTTTGTTGGATCTTATCAACCTCTTCTTCAGCTCTATTTATGATGTCATGTTTGGCATCTGGAATTATAACATCGCTAATTGAAATAGAAACCCCGCTCATCGTTGCTGTTTTAAAACCAATATCCTTTAAATCATCAAGCAATTGAACTGTACGTTGATTTCCAGCTTTCACAAATGACTCACCAATAATAAAACTAAGTCTTTTCTTTGAAATTATTTCATCATAATAACCTAATTCATCTGGAATTATTGAATTAAAAATTGCTCTACCAGCAGTTGTATTTTTATGCCATTCTCCATTGTGACGAACATTTATAATTGCGTGCATGGCTACTCTACCATTATCATGTGCAATTTTGACTTCGTCAATTGAGCCAAAGGACATACCTTCACCAACTTGATTTTTCTTATCTCTTGTTAAGTAATAACAACCTAGAATCATATCTTGTGATGGCAGTGTAATAGGTTTTCCACTAGCAGGATGTAATACATTCTGACTAGCCATCATCAATACTCTTGCTTCAAGCTGAGAAGGTATTGATAACGGTACGTGAACAGCCATTTGGTCACCGTCAAAGTCTGCATTAAATGCTGAACAAACAAGCGGGTGAACTCGAATAGCTTTACCATCAATAAGGATTGGTTGGAAAGCAATAATTCCTAACCTGTGAAGAGTTGGAGCACGATTTAATAAAACCGGATGGTCTTTAACAACGCTCTCAAGAATTTCATAAACAAAGGACTCTTTATTTTCAATCATAAGTTTTGCACTTCTCGGTGTTGCAGCTAAATCTCTTCTAATCAACTCTCTAATCAGGTGAGGCTTAAATAATTCTAATGCCATATTCTTAGGAATACCACATTCAGTCATTCTTAATTCTGGACCAACAACGATTACTGATCTTCCAGAATAATCGACTCTCTTACCTAAAAGATTCTGTCTAAATCTACCCTGCTTACCTCTTAACATATCAGAAATAGATTTTAAAGGTCTTTTTGAACCACTTCTAATAGCAGTTTTTCTTTTTGTATTATCGAAGAGTGCATCAACAGATTCTTGGAGCATTCTCTTTTCGTTTCTGAGAATAACTTCAGGAGCTTGTATATCCATTAATTGCTTCAATCTATTATTTCTAATTATGATTCTTCTATATAAATCATTTAAATCACTAGCTGCAAACCTTCCTCCTTCTAATGGAACTAAAGGTCGAAGCTCAGGAGGCATAACAGGTAAAATAGAAACAATCATCCACTCCGGCTTATTATTCCTATCTTGAGCAAAGTCTTTTACAACTTTTAATCTTTTTAGAGCATCTTCTCTTTTCTGTTTTGACTTAGTAGTAGAGCTTATTGTTTCAAGCTCTTGTTTAAGTTCTAATAAATCCATTTCAGCGAGAGCATCTTTTATTGCTTCTCCACCCATAGCAGCATAAAAGTATGATTCTTCTTCTCTCTCTTCTTGAGAAACAGCTTCATAGCCAAATTCTTGATCTAATTCTAAAAAAGCCTCTTCATCTATCAATTCGAATCTTTTGTAACCGCTTTTACCAGGATTAATAACTAAATAGTTTTCATAATATATTACACTCTCCAACTGCTTTGCACTTTTACCAAGAATGTAGCTCAACTTACTAGGAATGGATTTTAAAAACCAAATATGCACTACAGGGACTGCAAGAGTAATATGTCCCATGCGATTTCTTCTAACTTTTTTAGTAGTTACCTCAACACCACATCTGTCGCAAATAATACCTCTGTAACGAATGCCTTTATATTTCCCACAATGACATTCAAAATCTTTTACAGGACCAAAGATTTTTTCACAAAATAAACCATCTTTTTCTGGCTTATATGATCTATAATTAATTGTCTCTGGTTTCAATACTTCACCAAAAGATCCTTCAAGAATTTTTTCAGGTGATGCTAATTTTATTGAAATACTATTTTTTGCTTTATACATCTATAATTTCCTTTAGTCTAAAGTTATATCAAGACCAAGGCCTTGAATTTCCTTCATGAATACGTTAAATGCTTCTGGGGTTGTTGGATCAGGTAAATCTTCGCCTTTTACTAGCGCACTATAAACCTTAGATCTACCCTCGATATCATCTGATTTGATAGTTAAAATTTCCCTTAAAATATGAGCAGCGCCGTAAGCTTGTAATGCCCATACTTCCATTTCACCAAATCTCTGACCTCCAAATTGAGCTTTACCACCAAGAGGCTGCTGAGTTACTAATGAATAAGGTCCAGTAGAACGAGCATGCATTTTATCATCAACCATATGATACAATTTCATCATATATTGGTATCCAACTAAAACAGGGTTGTCAATCTTCTCGCCAGTTATTCCGTCAAATAAAGTAACTTTACCAGAATCTGGTAATCCTGCTTCCTTCATTTTAGCTGCTACCTCATCAGGAGTTGCACCATTAAAAACAGGAGTTGCGTACTTCTCGCCAAGAATTTTTCCAGCCCAACCTAACATAGTTTCATACAATTGACCTAAATTCATTCTGGAAGGAACACCCATTGGATTTAAACATATATCCACAGGAGTACCATCCTCAAGATATGGCATATTTTCTTCTGGAACTACTGTAGCAATAACGCCTTTATTTCCATGTCTACCTGCCATCTTGTCGCCAATAGCAATTTTTCTTTTATTCGCGACATATACCTTGGCTAACTTTAATATACCTGGTTGTAACTGATCTCCTTCTTTAAGTTTGAAAATATCAGTTTCAAGCTTGTCTTCAAGTTCATTTAAATGGTTGTTAAATGAATGAAAAACTAATTTCAATTTATCCCATGTTTTTGGACCAGATATCCAAGGCTCATCCAAGGAAAATTGCTCAAAATTTAATGAGTCTAATTTCTTAAGCGTTAACTTGGTTCCTTTCTTTACAAGTACTTTGTCATTCTTATCTTTAATTCCAAGAGTAGATTTATCTTTTAATAAACTACTTATAAGCTTATCTCTAGAAGCTCTTAATTCTCTTTCATCATTTCTTTTTTGCTTCTGAAGCTCTTTAATAGATTTATTAACTTCGGCTCTTGATTGTTTTGAAGTTTTCTCATAAAGATCAGTTTTAATAACTACACCTTTGACGCCAGGTTCGGCCTTTTTAGAGGCATCTTTAACATCTCCGGCTTTTTCACCAAAAATTGCTCTTAGGAGTTTTTCTTCAGGTGAAGGATCAGTTTCTCCTTTAGGAGTGACTTTTCCAATAAGAATATCATCTTCATTTACAATTGCACCAACTCGAATTAAACCATTTTCATCCAATTGAGCTGTTGCATCTTCGCTTACATTAGGAATTTCAGGTGTTAATTCTTCTTCACCTCTTTTTGTATCTCTTACTTCTAACTCAATTTCGTTAACATGGATAGAAGTGAAAACATCCTCTCTTACAAGTCGTTCGTTAATAACAATAGCATCTTCAAAGTTATAACCATTCCATGGCATGAAAGCAATTAATACATTTTTTCCTAATGCTAGTTCTCCTCCTTGTGTAGACGCTCCATCAGCAATTACATCACCTTTTTTAATGCTATCTCCAACTTTAACTAAAACCTTTTGATTATAACAAGTGTTCTGATTAGATCTTGAATATTTGATTAACTCAACAGTACATAAATCTTCATCCGCTTTTAACAATGAGCCATCTTTGTAATTACTATCTTTAATAACTACCTTATTTGCATCAACATGAACTACTTTACCATCAATGGGAGACAGTAAGACAGACTTTGAATCGCGAGCAACAACTTTTTCCATACCAGTACCTACAATTGGAGAGTCAGTTTTCATTAAAGGAACTGATTGACGTTGCATATTTGAACCCATAAGTGCTCTGTTTGCATCATCATGCTCAACAAAAGGAATTAAAGCAGCAGCTACACTTAAAATTTGGTTTGGAACAATATCTGAATATTGAACATCTTCAGATTCAACAATAGGAAAATCACCTTTAGAACGAACTCTTACCTTTGGTTCTGAAATTAGGTTGTTCTTATCTGATTCTAATCCTGATTGTGCAATATTTGCTCTATCTTCATCATCAGCAGATAAATATTCTACTGAGTTTGTAATTTTTTTATTATCAATCTTTCTATAAGGAGCTTCAATAAAACCATGTCTATTGATTTTGGCCATCAAAGCAAGCGATGAAATCAAACCAATATTTGGACCCTCAGGTGTTTCAATTGGACAAAGTCTTCCATAGTGCGTGTAATGAACATCTCTAACCTCAAAACCTGCTCTTTCTCTTGAAAGTCCTCCAGGGCCTAAAGAAGAAATTCTTCTTTTATGGGTAATTTCAGCCAATGGATTAGTTTGGTCTCCAAATTGAGATAGTTGACTAGTACCAAAAAATGTATTTATAACTGTTGTTACTAATCTTGAATTAATTAGATCTTGGGGAGTGATTGTTTCAGACTCTCTCAAATTCATTCTTTCATAAACAGTTCTAACCATTCTAGCTAAAGCAGAATTAAACTGTACTTTAAGTTGCTCTCCAACAGTTCTAACTCTTCTATTTCCTAGATGATCAATATCATCAGGAGCTCTCAAACCTTTTCTCATCTGTATTAAAAACTTTAAAGTAATTAAGAAATCATCATGAGTAAGTACAGAATCATTTCCAGAATTATCCAAATTAAATTGTTTATCTAACCTATATCTACCAACCTGTCCGAGGTCATATTTTTTTGGAAAAAAGAACATTCTGTTGATAAATTTTTCAGCAGACTCAGGACTAGGTGCTTCGCTGCCTCTCAAAAGTAAATATACTTTCATCAATGCTTCTTCAGTGGATTTTGTTGGATCTTTCTGAATAGTATTATGAAGCATCATGCTATCAATATTATTTCTAACATCAACAACTTTAATTGATTTGGTTTTGTTCTTTTTTAATGTTTTGATTATTGATTCATTAAGCTCTTTTCCACTTTCAACGAAAAGTTCACCTGTTTCATGATCAATAATATCTTCAATAACTACAAAATGACTTAATGTTTCTAGGTCAATCTTAGCTGGATCTAGATCAAGAATTAGATCAAAAGCATTATAGATATCTTCATCTGAACTAAAACCAAGAGACCTTAGCAACATTGTCGCTGGAAACTTCCTTTTTCTATCGATGATAGTAAATAAAATATCATTGATATCAGTTGTGAAGTCTATCCAAGAACCTCTAATTGGAATGATTCTTGCATTGTACAACTTTGCGCCATTAGGATGAAATTTCTGATCAAAAAACGCACCAGGAGATCTTTGCAACTGTGTAACAACAGTTCTTTCAGCGCCATTAATTATAAATGTACCCTTATCTGTCATGTAAGGGATGTTACCGAAGTAGACATCTTGATCAATTACTTGAGCAAATTTCTTTTTATCTTTTTCGTCGGTAATCTTGAGTCTAAGCTGAACAGTTAAAGGTACACTGTATGTAATTCCCCTGTCAGAGCACTCTCTAGGGGTGTATCGAGCTTTACCTATGGTATAACTTTTATATTCAAGAATATAATTTTCATGATTATCCTGCAACGGAAAAATTGAAGCAAAAGCTTCATGCAATCCGAACATTTCTCTTTCTTTAGGATTTATTTTCTCCTGAAGAAAGTCATGAAATGAACCTACTTGCAAATCTAAAAGATTTGGTAGTTCATTGGTAGTTGATATTTTCTCAAAATTATGTCTATTGTTTAACTTATCTACTCTCAAGATAGATTTCCTCCAAAAAATTGGTTAATTAATATATACTTTATAGTACTATTACTTTAATTCTACTGTAGCTCCGGCCTCTTCAAGTTGAGACTTAATCGTTTCAGCCTCATCTTTTGCAACGCCTTCTTTAACAGCCTTAGGAGCAGAATCAACCAATTCTTTAGCTTCTTTTAATCCAAGACCAGAAAGTTCTCTAACAACTTTAATTACTGAGATTTTTGATTGTCCAGCAGCTGTCAGGACAACATCAAAACTACTTTTTTCTTCAGCTTCAGAAGCTCCCTCAGCAGCTCCTCCAGCAGCAGCTGCAACAGGTACAGCGGCTGTAACACCAAATTTATCTTCTATATCTTTAACAAGTTCAGATATTTCAATCATATTCGCTTCTTCAAGATATTTCAATACATCTTCTCTTTTAACGCTCATTTTAACTACCCTTTCTTTGAGTTTAATTGTTCAAGTGCTCCTAATAAACCAGATACAGGACTACCCAATGTACTACTTAGTTTAGACATTGGAGAGTTTAACATTCCAACTAGCTTGGACAACAATTGTTCTTTTGATGGAAGGTTTGCAATTTTTTCAAACTCTTCACCTTGGAAAACTTGTCCGTCTAATATCATGCCTTTAACAGCAGGCTTATCAAAATCTTTTAAAAAGTTTTTTATCACTTTTGCAGGATCAGTTGGATCATTGTAGCTTAATGCCATTGCTGTTGGACCATTAAGAAAATCATCAAGGCCTTCCATACCAACATCTTTTGCAGCTAATTTAATCAACGTATTTTTTGCAATTGTGAATTCTACATCATTTGATACAAATTCTTTTCTAAGCTTAGTAATGCTTACTACATCTAATCCAAGATAATCTGTGAAGTAAATAGCATTAGCTTTATCTAGTTTTTCTGTTAGATTTTTTACAGCTTCTAAATTTTTATTACTTGGCATAATTATTCTGTTCCTATTTTAATTCCAGGCCCTAAAGACGATGATAAACTAATTGACTTTAGATACTTACCTTTAAATGAATTTGGTTTAGCTGACATTACAGCGCTTTGAAAAACTCTAAAATTTTCTTTCAATTGATCTTCTGAAAATGATGTTTTTCCAATTGAAGATTGTAAAATACCATTTTTTTCAACTCTTGCATCAAGCTTGCCTGCTTTTAATTCTTTAATTGCTTTTGCGATATCGTTTGTGACTGTTCCAGACTTGGGATTAGGCATCAAACCTTTTGGTCCAAGCACTTTACCTAACTTACCAAGCTCAACCATAAGATCTGGTGAAACAACAATTTTATCAACATCAGTCCAACCGCCTTTAATTTTTTCTAAAAAATCATCTTTTCCGACAAAATCAGCACCAGCTTCTTTAGCTTCAGCTTCCTTGTCTGCATTTACAATTGCTAAAACTGAAACCTCTTTTCCAATTCCATGTGGCAAATTAATGCTTAATCGTATGTTTTCTTCTGCATGTCTGGGATCTACACCTAAATTGAATGCAACATCAACTGATTCATTAAATGACTTTCTTTTGAAACTCATCATCATACTGAATGCTTCTTCAACATCATATAATTTTGTAACATCTAGTGTTTCATTAACTGATTTAGAAAACTTCGTTATTTTCATTTTTCAACCTCAATTCCCATACTTACAGCAGTACCTGCAATCATTTCAGCAGCCTGATCTAAAGTATGTGAGTTTAAATCTTTCATTTTTATTTCAGCTATTTTTTTACATTGAGCCATTGAAATAGTACCAACTTTATCTTTGTTGGGTTCCTGCGAACCTTTTTTCATTTTTAATTCTTTCATAATAAGAGTTGATGCAGGAGGAGATTTTGTTTCAAAAGTGAATGATCTATCCTTATAAACAGTAATAATTACTGGAGTCAACATTCCTTGTAATTCTTTAGTAGCGTCATTAAATGCATTACAAAAATCCATAATATTAACACCGTGTTGCCCTAAAGCAGGACCAACAGGAGGTGCCGGATTTGCTTGCCCAGCAGCAATTTGCAATTTAATTAAACCAGTTTTTTCTTTTTCAGCCATCTTCAACTTTCACTTAAAATTTGATTCATACTCAACTCAATTGGAGTTGGTCGACCAAAGATGTTTACATTTACTTTAATTCTGTTTTTATCATTTATCTCTTGTACCAATCCATTAAACTCTTTAAACGGACCATCTATAACTTTAACAGAATCACCTACTTTAAATGGAATATCTTCAAAATCATCTCCAGATAAATCATCTCCATCTGAAGTTGAAAGATATCTTGCCATTTCTAATTCTGTTACTGCTTGCGGACTTCCTTTTGGACCTACAAAGCTCATAACTCCATCAATACTCTCAATAAAAAACTTAGTTTCATTGTTCATTGACATTTTTACCAATATATATCCAGGCAATAAACTCTTCTCTTTAACAGTTTTCTTACCATTTTTAATATCAACAATATTTTCAGTTGGTATTAAAATTTCTTCAACATTTGCCTTTAAGTCTTTTTCGAAATCAAGTTCACGAAAGATACTATCTTTTACCTTGTTTTCTCTTCCAGACATAACTCTTAAACTATACCAATTCATATCAATACTCTCATAAACCTTTGTATTACCCAGTCAATACCAAACAAAAAAAGTACAAATAACAGAAAAAAGATAATAATCAGGTACGTAGATCCTCTTAATTCATTATAGGACGGCCATGAAACCTTGTTCATTTCCAAATACACCTGATTTAAAAAATCTTTTATTCTCTTAAACATACCTTATCCTTTATCGCAGGTGAGGCAGGAATTGAACCCGCAACCCCCGGTTTTGGAGACCGATGCTCTACCAATTGAGCTACTCACCTATGTGCTATTTAATTTCTTTAAAAAGAACATGCTTGCGAGCTACAGGGTCAAACTTTTTATATTCAAGTTTGTCGGGATGTTTACTCTTATTTTTCGTAACAGTATAACGATACCCAGTCCCTGCTGTGCTCTCAAGTCTAACAATTGCTCTTTTGCTATTACCAGCCATTAGTTTTCAACGGTAGTTACTACTCCAGCTCCTACTGTGTGTCCACCTTCTCTAATAGCGAATCTTAGCTCTTGATCCATAGCAATCGGTGTAATTAATTCAACGTTCATTTCAACATTATCTCCAGGCATAACCATTTCAGTACCTTCTGGTAATGTAACAACACCAGTTACATCAGTAGTTCTGAAGTAAAACTGAGGTCTGTAGTTATTGAAAAACGGAGTATGTCTTCCACCTTCTTCTTTTTTCAAAACATAAACGTTTGCTTTGAATTTAGTATGTGGTGTAATTGAACCTTTAGCTGCTAAAACAACACCTCTTTTGAGGTCTTCTTTTTCAACACCTCTTAATAAAAGACCAGCATTATCACCAGCTTCACCTTCGTCAAGAGTCTTTTGGAACATTTCAACACCAGTAACTGTTGTTGTACCGATTTTGTTATCAAGACCAACAACTTCTACTTCTTCACCAATTTTAACCTTACCTGATTCGATTCTACCAGTACCAACAGTACCTCTACCAGTAATACTGAAAACATCTTCAACAGGCATTAAGAATGGTTTATCAATTGCACGTTCTGGCTGAGGAATAAATGAATCACAAGCTTCCATAAGCTCTCCAATACATTTAACTGCTTCAGCATCGTTTGGATTTTCTAGAGCTTTAAGTGCACTACCCTTAACGATAGGAGTATTATCTCCATCAAATTTGTACTCACTTAATAGATCTCTTAATTCCATTTCTACCAATTCTAACAATTCAGGATCGTCAACTTGGTCTACCTTATTCATGAAAACAACAATACTTGGTACGTTTACCTGGCGAGCAAGTAGTACGTGTTCTCTAGTTTGAGGCATAGGACCATCAGCTGCACTAACAACAAGAATAGCACCATCCATTTGAGCTGCTCCTGTAATCATGTTTTTAATATAGTCGGCGTGACCAGGACAGTCAACGTGCGCATAGTGGCGGTTAGCTGTCTCATATTCAACGTGTGAAGTTGAGATTGTAATACCTCTTTCTTTTTCCTCAGGTGCATTATCAATAGTGTCAAAATCACGTTTAGCTGCCAAACCAAGATTAGACTGGGTTTGAGTAATAGCAGCTGTCAAAGTAGTCTTACCATGGTCAACGTGACCGATAGTACCGATATTACAGTGAGGCTTATTTCTAACAAATGTTTCTTTAGCCATTTTGTTATCTCCTTGTTTTTAACAATTTTTTATATTTTTTTTTGAGCCTACGACCGGGATTGAACCGGTGACCTCTTCGTTACCAACGAAGTGCTCTACCTACTGAGCTACGCAGGCAATTATTGAGCGAGTGACGCGATTCGAA
>Ga0315315_10001544_pt1 | contig 21207 bp, 19 predicted proteins | sample M140m3416metaG_FD_203699 | JGI IMG/M metagenome (GOLD analysis project Ga0315315, IMG submission 203699) | Ammonia-oxidizing marine archaeal communities from Monterey Bay, California, United States - M1 40m 3416 | ecosystem: Environmental > Aquatic > Marine > Intertidal zone | place: USA...
CTCCAAAAATTATTAAGAAATATCCAAGTAAATAGTTATTCATTAATAATAGCAATAATAGAACTAATAAAACTATTGAAGTATATATTCTTTTTTTTAAGTTTTTTGACATATCAAATAGCTCCAAAATTTCGTTTTATCTTTTTAAAATTGATGATAATTCTTTTAAAATCACTTTCTTTAAAATCTGGCCACAATTTATCTAAAAAATAAATTTCTGTATATGCAAGCTGCCATAACATAAAATTACTTAGTCTCTTGTGCCCACCCGTTCTAATAAGTATATCTGGATTAGGTAAATTTTTTGTATAGAGATTTTTTTCAAATTTTTTAATAGTTATTTTACCTTTCATTTTTTTAAACGCGCTAATAATTTCATCTTTCGAACCATAGTTTATTGCTAAATTAACAATAATTTTTTTGTTTTTATTTGTTAGTTTTATGACTTTTTGTAAAGAAGATTTAATTTTTCTTGGTAAATTGTTGATTTTGCCTACTACATTAATTCTTATTCCATTTTTAATAACATTATCTATTTCACTGTTGAAATAATTAATTATTAATTTAAATAAAAAATTTATTTCTGATTTTGGTCTTTTCCAATTCTCGGTTGAAAATACGTAAAAAGAAACTACTGGAATTTTAAATTTGACAGATGACTCAACGATCTTTTTAACTATTTTTACACCACTTAGATGTCCAAAATTTCTTCCTCTACTTCTTTTTTTTCCCCACCTTCCATTACCATCCATAATAAAGGCAACGTGGCTGAGTTTATTCATATCTGAAGTATCTCTTTTTCTTTATCAGATAAAATATTTTCTATATTTTTTATATGATCATCGGTTAATTTTTGAATATTTTTTTCCGAATTTTTATTTTCATCTTCAGTTATTATTTTATCTTTTAATTTTTTCTTTAATTCTTCATTAGCTTCTCTTCTAATGTTTCTAATCGATACTTTGCCCTTCTCTCCCATATTCTTCAAAACTTTAATTAGATCTTTTCTTCTTTCCTCAGTTAAGTCAGGAATTCTAAGCCTAATTGTTTGACCGTCAATCTGTGGGTTTATGCCAAGTTCTGATTTTTGAATTGTTGAGTCAATTGCAGTTATATTAGACTTGTCCCATACTTGAATTGAAATTAACCTCGCCTCTGGGACACTAACAGTTGCTAGTTGTTCTATTGGCATTAATTGACCGTAAACATCGATCTTTATTGTATCAAGCATGTTTGGATTAGCTCTACCAGTCCTTAAAGTCGAAATATCCTTTTTTAATGATTGTATACTCTTATCCATTTTTAATAGATAATTTTTTTCGTTAAATTCTGAGCTCATTTTAAACTCCTTCACCAACTTTATATCTAATAAAATCTAAAATTTTCACTTCTTTATCAAATTTACTTTCTTTGAGTATATCAGATACTTTCTTTTTAGGATCCATTATCCAAACTTGGTTTAAAAGACTATTTTCATTAACAAATTTTGTAATTTTTCCTTTCGAGATCTTTTCTGCCATATCAATAGGCTTTCCAGAATTTAATATCTCTGCTTTGATAATTTCCAATTCTTTTTCAATAATTTCCTTTTTAATTCCACTTTCCTCAATCGCTAAAGGATTGGAGGCAGCAACATGCATTGAAATTTTATTGCCGATATCATCATTTTTGCCTTTTGTGATTCCATCTAATTTAACTATAGATATAATTTTACCAATATTCTTTTCAATTGCAGAATGAACATAAAAAAAATTAGTTCCATTCTTCTTATCAAAAAAATTAGCTCTCCTTACACTGATTTTTTCTCCAATCTTAGCAATGAGATTAACTAAACTATCTTTAACAGAAATATTGCTTTTCATTTTTGAATTATTAATTTTTTCAAGATCTCCTTTTGTTATAAAATTTATATCTGATAATTCTTTACAGAAAGAAATAAAATCTTTATTTTTTGCAACAAAATCTGTTTCACTGTTAATTTCTATTATCGATATTTCTCCTTCATTTTCTTTAACAAGAATCAAGCCTTCAGAGGCAGTCCTGCTCATTTTCTTGGAGGCTTTTGCTATTCCTTTTTTTCTTAAAAATTCTATTGATTTTTCAATATCACCTTTAGTCTCGTCTAATGCTAATTTACAATCTTTAAACCCTACACCAGTTAGTTCTCTTAATTTTTTGATATTATCTAATAAATCTTTGTTTGACATTTAATTAATGAATAAGATTATTTTTTTAAGTTATCAGTTTTTTTTTCTGATTTTTTTTCTTCTTTATTCTCTGGAATCTTAATAAATTTCTCTGCATCTTTAATTGTATCTTTTAACAATTCGCAGTATAGATTAATAGATCTTCTAGCATCATCGTTTCCAGGTATAGGATAATCAATTCCAGATGGATCAGAATTTGTATCTAAAATTGCTACTATTGGTATTTTAAGTTTCTTTGCTTCGGCAACTGCTAAAGATTCCATATTAGTATCAATTATAAAAATTAAATCAGGAGTTTTTTTCATTTCAGAGATACCTCCTAATGACCTTTGTAATTTTTCTTTTTCCTTACCAAACTTTAAAATTTCCTTTTTAGTAAATCCAATATTCTCTTTTGATAGTTGTTCATCTAATTTTTTTAATCTTTTAATTGAGTTTTGTATCGTATTCCAATTGGTTAACATTCCTCCTAGCCATCTATAATTAACAAAAAATTGTCCAGTTTCTTTTGCTAAATCACTTACTTGTTCTGAAGCTTGTTTTTTGGTGGAAACAATAAGTACCTTTCCACCTCCTGCAATGGTTTTGTGAACTTGAACTAAAGCATTTTTTAAAAATTCAACAGTTTGAGTTAAATCTATAATGTGAATTGAATTTTTCTCTCCAAAAATGTATTGCTTCATTTTTGGATTCCATCTTAAAGTTTTATGTCCAAGATGAACGCCTGCCTCTAATAATTGTTTAATATCTACTTTTGGTACTTTCATAGTTTTTTCCGGTTAATCCACCACAGTAACTCCAAATTAATGGACCGGGAGGGCAATGCCCTTTGAACTGTGTGCGAAATTAATTACTGATATATACAACCAAGATAAAAAATCAACCGTCTAAACAGTGATTTTTTTAACATAATCCTTACTTTTTATCATTTTTAGCTGATTAAAATCTAATTTTCTTAAGTTCTCTAAATTATAGTGAATTTTCTTATTTTTATCATTTATAATTAAGTTAATCTGAGTTTGACCTTTAATTTGAAGAAGATTCTTTATTTCTTCCATATTATAATTTTCTTTTAATTCTATTGTTACTTTTGAGTATGGCTTATTGATCATATCTTCTAGACTTAAAATTTTTCTTATATTTACTCGCCGTTGAGATATATTATTATTCAATTTATCTTTTTGTAATGTTAATATGAATGACTCTGACTCTTTAATCTTGTCTCTATTCTGAATTAAAATTTCAGCAAATAAAAATATTTCAAATTCTCCATTGTTGTCACTAAACTTTATAATAGCAAATGGTGTGCCTTTAGCACTTTTCTTTTCTTGAATAGACATAATCGTACCAGCAACTAAAGCTTCATTTTCATTGTTTGTTAAAAAATCTTTATAAGAAGTAATTTTTAACTGGTCAAAGATTTCTTTATATTCGTTCAAAGGATGGTCTGAAATATAGAAGCCTAAAGATTTAAATTCTTCTAATAAAAGTTCTTTTTTAGACCAAGTGCTTGATTGAATAAAATCAAAATCACTATTTGAACTATTATCGTTAAACAAATTTGTTTGGTTATTTAGTTTGTCATCATTAATATTTTTAATTTGTTGAATTATTTTTGGTATAGAATTTAAAAATTTATTTCTATCATTATCAAATTCATCGAAAACACCCGCTTTAACTAATCCTTCTAGTTGTAATTTGTTTACATCTTTAGTGTTCACTCTATTAATAAAATCAACTAAAGACTTGAAATGCCCATTTTTTTCTCTCTCTTTAATTATGTTTGATATAGCTTCAAAACCTACATTCTTAATAGCACCTAACCCATAATAAATTACATTTGTTTCTGCTTTAAACTCTGCAAAACATTTATTGATTGCTGGTCTAATAATTTTAATTTTTAGTCTTTTTAGCTCTTCTACGAATTCTCTAAGTTTTGAAGTATTTGTTAACTCTGTAGACATTGTAGCTGCTATAAAATCTTCTTTATAATAAGTTTTTAAAAATGCCGTTTGGTATGCAATTAAAGCATATGCGGCAGCATGACTTTTATTAAAACCATATTGAGCAAAAGGTTCAATTTTAGTAAAAACAAAATTTGCTACGTCTTTTTTAATTCCATTTTTAATTGCTCCATTAACAAATCTTTCTTTCTGTTTATCTAATTCTGCTTTTTTCTTTTTACCCATAGCTCTTCTTAAAATATCAGCTTCACCAGCTGTAAAACCTGCTAAAGTCTGAGCAATTTGCATAACTTGCTCTTGATAAATAATAATTCCGTAAGTTGGTTTCAATATTTTTTCTAAAGTAGGATGAATATAATCTGGTGTTTTAATTCCATTCTTACAATCGTTATAAATAGGAATATTGCTCATCGGGCCTGGTCTATAGAGAGCTACTAAAGCTATAATATCATCAAATCTATTTGGCCTCATCTGTTTAATTGCTTCCCTCATTCCAGTGCTTTCTAACTGAAATAATCCAGTAGTTTCTCCGGTGGATAAAAGATCATAAACTTTTTTATCCTCTAAATTAATTTTACTAATTTCTAAATCTATTTCTTTATTTTTTAATCTTTTCAAAGTTTTGTTAATTACTGTTAAAGTTTTAAGACCAAGTAAGTCAAATTTTACCAAACCTGCATTCTCGGAAGAATACATGTCGTACTGAGTAGATGGTAAAATCAAATTTGAACTTTGATCAACGTAAAGAGGGAATTGTTCTGCTAATTTATTTCCAGCAATTACTACTCCTGCAGCATGTGTTGCCATATTACGATTTAAACCTTCTAATTTTAAAGAAAGTTTAATAAGTTTTTCAATCTTTTTATTATTTTTTATCTCTTCTTTAAATCGCGGTTCTCTATCGATTGACTCTTGAAGGGTCAAAGGTCTTGATGGGTCGAATGGAACCATCTTGCAAATCTTGTCTACATGTCCATAGGATAAACCTAAAACTCTTCCAACATCTCGTAGAGCCATCCTAGCCTTTAGTTTACCAAAAGTAATAATATGAGCTACTCCATCTTTATATTTTGATTTTAAATATTCAAAAACTCTATCTCTTTGTTCCTCACAAAAATCTATATCAAAATCTGGCATTGAAATTCTATCTGGATTTAAAAATCTTTCAAAGATTAAATCAAATTCTATAGGATCAAGATCGGTAATGTCTAAACAGTAAGCTACTAGAGATCCAGCTCCTGAACCTCTTCCTGGTCCAACAGGAATAGAATTCTTTTTAGCCCATTTAATATAATCAGATACAATTAAAAAATAACTTGAATAATTCATTGAATTAATAATATCTAGTTCATGTGATAATCTGTCGTCATAAACTTTTTTAATTTCTGTAGAGGATTTTTTTTTATTTTTTTTAAGAATATAATTATTTAATCTTTCTTCTAACCCTTCTCTAGCTTGTTTCATAAGTTCATTTTCTACTGAAATATCCTTATTGTCTGATATGGACGGTAAAATGGGTTTTGACTTTTTCGGCTTAAAATTAAATCTTAAAGGAAAATTATAATTATTTTCTAAAGCTTCGGGTAAATCCTCATATAATTTTTGAAGTTCTTCATTTTTTTTTAAATAATGTTCTTTGCTGTAACGAAATCTATTCTTGTCATCTACAAATCTCTTTTCTCCAATACATATTAAAGCATCATGAGCTTCTACCATGCTAGGGTCTAAATAGTAAACTTCTTGCCCTGCAATTATTGGGAGATCTAATGAAGATGAAAGTTTTAGTAAATAATTTTCGTAATTCACCTCTAATTCTTCTCCGTGCCTTTGAATTTCAATATAAAAACGATCTGTAAAAGAAGATTTTAATTTTTTAATTAAGTTTTCAGCTAATTTTAATTTGTTGTTATAAAATAATTTACCAAAAAAATTATTATAGTTACCAGTCAATAATATTAAATCTTTATTATTCAAAATTAAATCATCAATTTCACAATATGGATCATGTGAATTTTCACTACCTAAATAACTTTTAGAAGATAATTTTGTTAAATTCTTATAACCTTCATTTGATGTAGCGTATAAAGTTATTTTCCCAATTTGATTTTCATATAGAATATTTATTTGTGTACCAATTATTGGTTGGGTGCCAACTTTACTTATTTTTTCTGCAAATTCTAAGGCACCGCACAAATTATAACTATCTGCTAGGCCTATAGCCTTTATTTTATTTGTTTTGCAGTAGCTAGCTAGATCATCAATCTTAATTGCGCCTTCACAAATAGAGTATTGGGTATGTACTTTAATATTATTAAATTCCTTATTATTAACGAGCATTAACTCGTTTTATATTACCCTTAGAAATACTCAACTTATAATCAGCCTTGTTAGCAAGTTCTCTATTGTGAGTTGCAAAAATTATAGCTTTGTTTAATTTCTTTAATTTTAAAAAATAAGAAAATATATCTTCTGAAGTTTTGTAATCTAAATTTCCCGTTGGCTCATCAGCTAAAATTAGATCTGTCTCAGAAATCAAAGCTCTTGCTATGGCAACTCTTTGTTGTTCTCCACCTGATAATTCGTTAGGAAAATGATTAGCTCTATTTAGTATTTTAACATCTTTTAAAATTTTCTTTGCTTTTTCAAGCGAAGTACTTTTTTTTTCACCTTTAATAATTAAGGGCATTATTACGTTTTCGAGAGCGGTAAAGTCTGTAAGCAAGTTATTGTCTTGAAAAATAATTGATATATTTTTTCTTCTAACGTAGTCTTTCTCTAAGTCAGTAAAATCTTTGGTGTTCTTATTGTTTAATAGTATTTTTCCTTTAGTAGGATCATCTAATAAAGCTAATAAATGTAAAAAAGAAGATTTTCCTGAACCAGAGGGACCAATTAACGATATTAAATCTCCACGTCTAATCTTAATATTTACATTATTAAAAAGTTCGATAGTTCCGTTCTTGTGCTCATAAGTTTTTTTTAAATTAACTGTCTCTAGTAAATTTTTAATCATATTTTAAAGCTCGAAAAGTTTTCATTTTAGAAATACTCATTGCAGGGATATAGGAGGCTAGACCGGATATTATTAAAGAAAATATAAAAATCATAAAAACTGAAGAAAAATTAATTTCACTGGGTAGTTGTTCTAAAAAATAAACATCTGAAGGAAAAATTTCAAAATTAAACAAAGATGATAAAAAAACTCTAATCTTCTCAATATTTAAAGAAAAAATTACTCCTAATAAAATTCCGGAAATAGTTGCGAAAAAACCTATTATAAATCCAGTTAAAAAAAACGATTTTTTTATTGAATTATTACTTAGTCCTAACGTTTTCAATATAGCAATTTCTTTTGTTTTATTTTTAATTAGAATGGTTAATCCTGAAATAATATTAAAGGCTGCTACAATTAGTATTAAAGTTAGTATTACAAACATTACATTTCTTTCAACTTTTAAAGCACTAAAGAATGATTTATTTAGATCTGACCAAGAATAAACAAAATAATTTTGATTTAATTCTTGTATTTCATTTTTAAACATATCTGCTTTCATTGGGTTTTTTAAATAAATTTCAAGATTTTGTTCGTATTCTTCTTTGTCAAATATAGATAAAGCATCTGAAAGATTTAAAAAAACATAATTTTGATCAAATGCGTAAAAACCAGTATTAAAAATACCAGCTATAGTTAATATTTCTGTCTTTGGTAGGCCTCCAAATGGGGTAGCAATAAAAACTGAAGACATTAAATTAATTTTATCACCTACTTTCAGGTCTAAATTGAAAGCTAATTCTGCGCCGATAAAAGCAGTATTCTTTTTGAAATCAATTAAGTTTCCGTTTGAAATATTTTTTTCTAGAAAATTTAGGCTTTTTTTATTTTTAGTATCGAGACCTTTTATAATGATACCTTTAGCATTTTCGTTATTTATTACAATTCCTTCTCCAGAATATGTTCTAGATAAGTTAATGTTTTGTATTTTTCTTTCGAGTCTCTTTATAAATTCATCTTCTATTTTATAGCTGTTAGACTCTATTACTATATGTGGGTTTAAGCCTAAAATTTTTTTTGTTAGATCATTTTTGAATCCATTCATTACTGACATAACAATTATTAAAATTGCTACACCTAGCATAATTCCTAAAAATGAAAAAATAGAAATTACTTTTAAAAATCCCTCTTTTTTTTTCGGACGTAGATTTCGTAATGAAATTAATCTTTCAGTTCTAGTAAACAATTTATTTTTTTTTAAGTTGCGACTTAATATTTTCCAAACTTAACATTTCACTTTTTGAGTTAAGTTCTTTAAATTCAAACTTATCCTGTTCTGATTTAGAACCTATTATTATTTGGAAAGGGATACCTATTAAATCATGTTTTTTAAATTTATTAGACATATTTTCTTCTACATCGTCTAACAATACGTCAATATTTTGTTTTTTTAATTCTTTATAAATTTTTTCTGCTTTTTGAAGGTTTTCTTTGTTGTTTTTACTTATACTTGGGATGATAACTACATCGAAAGGAGATAATGATTTAGGCCATTTCATAACTTGATTATTGTAATTAGCCTCTATAGTTGCTCCAACTAGTCTTGAGATTCCAATTCCGTAAGAGCCCATTTTAACAGCAATTTTTTTTCCGTCTTGGGCATCAATTAAACAATTTAGTGGTTTAGAGTATTTGTCGCTAAAATAAAAAATATGTCCAACTTCAATTCCTTTTGTTTTAATTTGATTTTCTTTTTTAACTTTTTCATTAAAATCTTTTTCCTTATATTTTTCATCAGTTACTGCGTATATAGAAGAAAAATCTTTTCTCATTTTTTCTAACGAGCTGTCTGAAAAATCATATTTATTTAAATCTATTTCAAAAATTTCTTTATCAGCATAAATCTGGCTTTCTCCTGTTTCAGCTAAAATAACAAATTCATGGGATAAGTCTCCTCCTATAGGTCCTGTGTCAGCAGCCATTGGTATAGCTTTTAACCCAAGTCGATTAAAAGTTCTTATGTAGGAAAAAAACATTTTGTTATATGATTTTTTTGCTTCTTCATCACTTATGTCAAATGAATATGCATCTTTCATATAAAATTCTCTGCATCTCATAACACCAAATCTTGGTCTTATTTCATCTCTAAATTTCCATTGTATATGATAAAGTATCTGAGGTAGAGATTTGTAAGACTTTAGACTTGCTCTAAATATATCAGTTATTAATTCCTCATTTGTTGGTCCATATAACATTTCACGACCTTGCCTATCTTTAATTCTGAGCATTTCTTCTCCATAATCTTCATACCTTCCACTTTCTTTCCATATCTCAGATGACTGAATTGTTGGCATAAGCATTTCTTGGGCTCCAATTAGATTCTGTTCTTCTCTTACTATTTGTTCAATTTTTTTCATTATCTTAAACCCTAAAGGCAGCCAGGAGTATATTCCTGCGGAAGATTGTTTTATCATACCTGCTCTTAACATTAATTGATGAGATTTTATTTTTGCCTCTGTCGGAAGATCTTTAGTGATAGGAATAAAAAGTTTTGATAAATACATTATTGCAAAAAATTCCTTAAGTTTAAGAAATTGTTGTGTACTAAATAATATATCACAATAAATACTATAGATGTAATGATAGTTGTTATTAAAAATTTTTTAGCTATATTTGGGTTTTTTGGGGCACCTGGATCAAATCTTTTATCGCTTTTATTTTGAATTTCTTTATTCGATTGTATCCCTACAGGTAAAACAGAGAAAAAAACTATCCACCAAATCATCACATAAATTATTACTGAACCTGTGATACCCATCAAATTCTTGCTATGTTAATGTTGGTTAAAGGTTTCTTGCCAGTTTTATCTTTAACTATTCTTCTGCAATTTTGTTTGATTGCTTCTATTAAATTTTTTTCTTGATTTTTACTATCTAATGAAAATGTTTTGCAAATATTAAAAATTTCATCTTCCATATCAAATATGAAATTATCGTTATCGTTGTTTTCAGGTATTCCTTTAAATGAGATTATAGGCTTTTTAATTTTTCCACTATTAGATACAATCAATGTAATTTCTAAATACCCATTAATAGAAATATTTCTTCTTTCTTTTATAGACGAGGAATCTGAGTCAACGCCTAAATTTCCGTCCAAATAAAGTCTTCCTGAGGGAGCTTTATCAATTATTTGAGGTGAATTGCCAGGAAGAATTCTAATAACATCCCCGTTTTCTACTTGAAGTGTTTTTGGTACCTGCATTTCTTTTGCAAATGCAACATGCTCAATCATATGTCTGTGTTCACCATGTACTGGTATTACACATTGTGGTTTGACCCATTTATACATATCTTTAAGATCATCTCTATTCGGATGTCCAGAAACATGAACAAATGCATTTTCTTCACTAATTATTTCAATGTTATTTTTGACTATTGTGTTCTGAAGTTGGTATAATTTCTTTTCATTACCTGGAATAATCTTAGATGAAAAAATAACGCAATCTCCAGCTTCTAAAAAAACCTCTGGATGAATACCGTTGATAATTCTATTTGTAGCTCCCATTGGCTCTCCTTGACTGCCCGTTGATAAATACAAAATTTTATTTTTGGCAATTTTTTTTGCATCTCGAACTTCAATAGGTTCTAATAATCCTTTTAAATAACCACACTTTTTAGCAGCTTTATAAATTCTATGCATTGAACGGCCCACTAAACAAATTGATCGACCAGTTTTTTTAGCACAATAAAAAATTGACTCCATTCTGGCGACGTTTGAGGCAAAAGAAGTAACTAAAATTCTTTGCGTTTTAATATCCATTATTTTTAGCAAACTGTCTCTAACATCAGACTCTGATCCGGCTCTTCCTGGATTAAAAATGTTTGTTGAGTCACAAATCATAGATGCAACTCCTTTTTCACCGATTTCTTTTAATTTTTTTTCATCTATAGTTCCTCCGATTAATGGATTTGGATCAATCTTCCAGTCACCTGTATGAAGGATAGTTCCCAAAGGAGTCGTAATGCTTAATCCGTTTGGTTCTAAAATAGAATGAGTTAAAGTTACAAAATCAATTTCAAATTGTCCTAATTTTATTTTACTATTTAGAGGAACAATTTGTAAATAAGATGAAATATCAATTTTTTTTTCTTTGAATTTTTCTTGAATCAATACGGCAGTAAATGGTGTTGCAAACATTTTACATTTTAGGCTAGGCCAAATATGAGCTACAGCGCCTATATGATCTTCATGCGCATGTGTTAAAACTATTCCCAACAAATCATCCTTTTTGTCTAAAATAAAACCAGGATCAGGAAAAATTAAATCAACACCTGGAATTGAGTCATCAGCAAATGTTACTCCCATATCAACTATAATCCATTTTTGATTATCTTCTTTTCCATAGGCGTAAAGATTCATGTTCATGCCTATTTCGCCTGAACCTCCTAATGGGCAAAAAATTAATTCTTCTTTATTCATATTAATGCCTTGTATACTTTTGAAATACCTTTTATTGTAATATTTTGATCTAAGATTGTTTTCTTTTTAATTATTTTTTTAAAAAAATTTGCATATCCTCCAGTAAGGATAATCTTATATTTCATTTTCCATTTTAAAGTAATTTTTTTTATTATATTATTAATTAAACCTTCATAACCCCAGATAAAACCTGCATTCAGAGCATCTTTTGTATTTTTTCCATATCTTTTCTGATCATTTTTTAAACTAAACATTGGCAACAAGGCAGTTGAGTTACTTAAATTCATTATAGATAATTTTATTCCAGGTGCAATCACGCCTCCTTCGTAAATCCCATTTCTGATTATGTCAAAAGTCGTTGCAGTACCAAAATCAATGATCAAACAATTTTTAAATTCTTTTCCTGCTATAGCATTTACTATTCTGTCTGAGCCTAATTGATTAATTTTCTGAATATTAATTTTAATCATCTTTTTTATATTAAGGTTTTTAATTTCGATAACTTTAAATTTTGATTTACTTAAGTTTTTTTTAACTTGTTTGTAAGCAGAAGGTACAACACTAGAAAATAGTACTTTTTTATTAGCTTTTCTTTTCAAAAAAATTTTGAAAATTTTATTGAAATTTTGTGGACTAAAAATAATTTTAGTCTCAAAAATAATTGATTTTATAATTGAAAACTTATTATCTAATAAACAGATTCTTGTAGAAGTATTTCCAATATCACCGACTATATAGTACATTTTAATTATTTATATCTTTTTTTTAATTCTAAAAACGTTTTTTTTTTAATCTCATTTAAAAGTTTTTCATACCCTTTTTTAATATTTATAAGAATTCTGTTATTATTGATTCTTTTATTAACTATATTTTTCAAAGAAATTGATGAAAAGCTTTTATTTTCTGGATTAACATTGGTATTTAGTCCTACCCCCACTATTAAAAAATTTTTTCGTTCAAAACTAATAACTTCTTGCAATATTCCACAAATTTTTTTTTTATTATACATTAAATCATTAGGCCATTTGATTTTGATTTTTTTAGATACCAATTTTGAAATTATTTTTTTAAGGATAAGAGCATTCAGAATTGCGAATTGTTTATAATTTATTTTTTTTTGATTGATTTCAAAAAAAATTGACAAGAATAAATTTCCTTTTTTTGATACCCATTTTTTACCCATTGTACCTCTTCCATTAATTTGATTTTCAGAAGTAATAATCGCATGTTTTAACCTCTTTTTTTTAATTAACTTAATAGCAACATCATTTGTGCTTTTTACTCTTTTAAATCTTATTAATCCAATCCTCATCAACTTGTAAATAATGAACCAACTAAATCATTAAAAATTGATGGGTATAAAAAAAATGTTGTCAAAATTATACAACTTATAAAAATTGAAATTTGAGCTGTTTTATTCTTTACTTCTTCAAATGCAATAACACTTTCATCAAAATAAATAATTTTAATAATCCTTAAATAATAAAATGCAGATATAACTGTTGTTAATAATCCAATAATACCTAAAACATACATCTTTTGTTCTAAAACTGCTGTAAAAATATAAAATTTTGCAAAGAATCCGCCTAAAGGAGGAATGCCAGCTAATGAAAATAATATTATCAATAATGATATTGCTAATAAAGGTTGTTTTTTTGAAATACCTGATAGATCTGAAATATTTTCTTTATATTGACCATCTTTTTTAAATAAGTAAAGGCAAGAAAAAGCTCCGATGTTCATTATGACATAAATTGAAATATAAATAATTGAACTTTCATACCCAGATATTGAGCCAGTAGCTATCCCTGCTAAAGCGTATCCGATATGTCCAATTGAGCTGTAAGCTAAAAGCCGTTTAATATTTTTTTGAACTATTGCGGCAACAGCTCCTAAAATCATTGAAGCAATAGACAAAAAGATTATTATTGTTTGCCATTCAAACAGTATACTAGAAAATGGAATAAGCATGAATTTTATTATTAAAGCTAATCCAGCTGTTTTTGGAACGACAGCAAAGTAACTTGTTATTGAAGTTGGAGCGCCCTGATAGACATCCGGGGTCCACATGTGAAACGGAACAGCTGATACTTTAAACGCTAATCCTACTAAAATAAACACCATTGCAAATACGGCTCCAGTATTTTCTTTATTTAATTGACCGGAAATTTCTTCAAAATTTGTTGTGCCAGTAAATCCATATAATAAAGAACATCCGTACAATAAAAGACCTGATGATAGAGCGCTTAAAACAAAATATTTTACTCCAGACTCTGTTGATCTTAAATTATCTCTATCTATAGCTGCTAATATATAAAGAGATAAAGACTGTAGTTCTAATCCTAAGTAAAACAAAATTAAATCATTTGAACTAACCATAAAAAACATGCCTAAAATCGATAGCAAAATAATTATCGGATATTCAAATTTATTTAGTTTGTTTTCAATTATAAAATTTTTAGATGAATTCAGAACAAATAATGAAGAAATTAAAATTAAAATTTTAAAATAATTTGAAAAAGCATCTCTTATAAAGCTATCTAGAAATATTTTTTCTTGATCGTTAGGATTGTTCAATATTATTAATATAGTAAAAACTAAAACAACAGATGATAAATTAAATATAAAATTGAAACTGTTTTTGATAAAAACTCCAATCATCAAAAGAGTAAAAATTGATAATGATAAAAAAATTTCTGGTAGAAGTATGTTTAAATTGTCAATCATTTTTACCTTGAATTTATAGCAATTTGATAATTGTCGATTAAATTATTAACTGATACACTAAAAGTTTCCATTAATGGAGCGGGATAAAACCCAAAAAAAATAACAAAGAAACCCAAGCTACCTAACATTATGATTTCAAATTTATTAACATCACTTAAGGTTTTAATTTCAGAATTTTTTGTAACTCCAAAAATAACTCTTTTAGTAAGCCAAAGCATATAAGCTGCGCCTAAAACTACTCCAAAAGTTGCAATCATTGCTATTAGATAACTTTTTTGAAAAGTTCCAGTTAAAACTAAAAATTCACCAAGAAATCCAGTGGTGCCGGGTAGTCCGAGAGCTGCTAAAGCAAATATTAAAAATAAAAATGAATATTTAGGTAAAAAATTAACTAGGCCCCCATATGTACTTATCAGTCTAGAGTGTAATCTGTCATAAACAACACCTACACATAAAAACAACGCTGCTGAAATTAACCCATGACTAATCATTTGAAAAATACTTCCTTCTATACCTTGTTTGGTTAAAGTAAAAATACCCAAAGTTACGTAGCCCATATGTGCTACTGAAGAGTATGCTATTAACTTTTTCATATCTTCCTGCATCAATGCGACTAGTGAAGTGTAAATAATTGCAATAATACTTAGAGTATAAATTAATGGTGTGAAAAACTCTGAAGCGAGAGGAAACATTGGTATTGAAAATCTTAAAAAACCATATCCAGCCATTTTTAAAAGTATGGCTGCTAATATTACTGAACCAGCAGTTGGAGCTTCAACGTGTGCATCAGGAAGCCAAGTATGAACAGGCCACATAGGAGTTTTTACTGCAAATGAACTTAAAAAGGCCAACCATAAAATATTCTGGTATTCCTCTGGAATCTTTATTTCATAAATTTGAGTGATATCTGTGGTGCCTGTTAACCAATAAATGACGATAATAGCTACTAGCATCAAAACTGAGCCTAACAAAGTAAATAAGAAAAATTTAAATGCAGAATAAATTCTATTTGGGCCTCCCCAAACACCAATAATCAAAAACATAGGAATCAATCCAGCCTCAAAAAATAAATAGAAAATCACTAAATCCAAGGAACAAAAAACACCAATCATAAAAGTTTCAAGAACTAAAATAGCAATTAAAAACTCTTTTACTCTGTCTTTTACACTGTTAATGCAAGACAGAATACAAACTGGAGTAATGAACGTGGTTAAGACGATAAATAGGATTGAGATTCCATCAACACCTAATTTAAACTTTATAAAATTATTAATCCATGACTTTTCTTCTACAAATTGAAATTCGGAAGTGCTTAGGTCTAAAGAGTACCATAAAAATAAAGATAATAAAAAAGTAGCTACACTACCAAATAATGAAATATAAATGAAACCCAAATTATTTTTTTTATTTTTTGATATAAAAATAAATAATGAACTTAATAGAGGTAAAAATATTAAAGTAGTTAAAATCGGAAAATTCATATTAATTTAAAATCAAATAAGTTAATAAAATAGACAGACCTAATAACATCACAAAAGCATAATCATATATAAATCCTGTCTGTAAGCGTCCTACTTTATTAGAAATTGTTTTAACTAATTTTGAAATACCATCAGGACCAAATCTATCAATAGTGCCTACATCTCCTTTTATCCAAAAGAATGAACCAATTTTTTTTATTGGATTTACAAATATATAATCGTATAACTCGTCGATGTACCATTTGTTTAAAAGAAATTTATAGAGTGGTAGGTTTGTATTTTTAAATTCTTCAAGAATTTTGGTATTCAAAACATAATAATAAAAAGAAATTGGTATCGAAACAACTACCAGAATTGGTGTAATAATTAACAACCATGGTGGAATGTGCTCATGCTTTATTTCATTTAAGAAGAAAATAGAGTTTTGCCAAAATTCTTCACTATTATGTCCAATAAAAATTTCTTTAAATAAAAAACCTGAAAATATTGCTCCAATTCCTAAAAATAATAATGGAATTAACATTATTAAAGGTGACTCGTGTGTGTCATTTATAGGTATTTTTTTATTATTGTAAGATCCATGAAATGTTTTGAAGAACAGCCTCCAAGAATATATAGAAGTTAAAAATGCAGTTAATATTCCAATAATGGCCGCGTAATTTCCTAAAGACGAGTTTCGTAAATATGCAAATTCTATGATTGCATCTTTTGAATAAAATCCTGAAAGAAATGGAAATCCTGTTAATGCTAATGTTCCAATAAGCATAAAAAAGTAAGTGAAAGGTAATTTTTTTCTCACTCCTCCCATATGTCTTATGTCTTGTTCATCTTTAAAAGCATGAATTACCGAACCGGATCCTAAGAATAGCAAGGCTTTAAAAAAAGCATGAGTAAATAAATGAAACATTGCTACATGATAAGCGCCAATGCCTGCAGCAAAAAACATGTAGCCTAATTGACTGCAGGTAGAATACGCAATAATTTTTTTAATATCATTTTGAACCAAAGCAACTGAAGCTGCAAATACTGCGGTTAACATTCCTACAATAGTTACTAGATTTAATACTACTTGAGAGTACTCAAATAGCGGAGAACATCTAACAACAAGAAAAACTCCAGCTGTAACCATCGTGGCTGCATGAATTAATGCAGAAACTGGAGTAGGTCCTTCCATTGCATCCGGTAGCCAAGTATGTAATAAGAATTGGGCCGATTTACCCATTGCGCCAATGAATAAAAATAAGCAAATTAAAGTAATTAAATTAAAATCATAACCAAGAAATAATAATTTTTTCTCTGCAAATTGGTTTGTAACTAAAAAAACTTCCTGAAAATTTATAGTTCCAAAATAGAAAAAAATTAAAAATATTCCTACAGCAAGACCAAAGTCTCCTATTCTGTTAACTATAAAAGCTTTTATAGCCGCGTTATTTGCTGTTTCTTTTTTATACCAAAAACCTATTAGCAAGTATGAACATAGACCTACCCCTTCCCAACCAAAAAATAATTGTAAAAAGTTATCTGAAACCACTAAGACCAACATAGAAAAAGTAAAAAGTGACAAATAAGACATAAATCTAGGTTTATGTGGATCGTGACTCATGTATCCAATAGAATAAATATGTACTAGTGCGGAAACAAAAGTAACAACTACTAACATTACAGCACTCAAAGGATCTATATTAATTGACCAATTTGCAACAAAATTACCAGAACTGATCCATTCAAAAATTTGGTAGTTACCATAAGAGTTGTTTTGGATGCCTTTCCAAAAAACTATTAACGAGAAGATTGCTGAGGTAGTTACAAAAAGACTGGTGAGAATTTCTGGAAAAAATTTGTTTATTGATTTACTTAAATAACCAACTATCGATCCGATTAAGGGAAGAAAAATTATTGCGTATTCCATTTATCCTTTCAAACCATGAATATCTTCTACTCTTATTGATCCTCTGTTTCTGTAATAAATAACAATTATGGCTAAACCGATTGCAGCTTCAGCTGCTGCGACAGTTAAAATTAACATTGTAAATATTTGACCGACTATATCTCCAGAAAATATTGAAAATGAAATTAAATTAATATTTACAGCTAATAAAATCAATTCAATAGACATCAAAATTACAATTATATTTTTTCTATTTAAAAAAATACCTATTACTCCTAAAAAGAAAATTATCGCTCCTAAAGATAAATAATGTCCTAAACCTATCTCAATCATCTATCTTCACTCCTTTGTTTGACTCAACATCTTTCAGTTCAACTGCCGAAGATGGGTCTCGAGATATTTGTCTAAAGTAACTTTGTTTTTTAACTCCTTTTCTTTCTCTAAAAGTTAAAAGAATAGCCCCAATCATTGATAGAAGTAGAATTATTCCAGCTAGCTGAAAAAATAAGACATAATCTGTATACATTACTAACCCTAACTGATGAGTGTTGGAAACATTTGATATGATTAATGTGCTGCTAGACATAAGATCTTCTTTGTATTTCCACCCACCAACTACAACTAGAAGCTCTAAAAATATTAATACACTTACTATTAATCCGGCTGGTAAGTGAGTTGCTTTTTGACCAATAAACCAAGATTGCTTTTGTTCAGCTACATTAAGCATCATTACTACAAATAAAAATAATACTGCTACCGCTCCTACATAAACAATTAAAAGTATCATTCCTAAGAACTCAGCTCCAACCATAATGAATAAGCAACCAACAGAAATAAAATCTAAAATTAAAAAGAAAACAGAATTAATAGTGCTTCTTGAAGTTATTACCATCAAAGAGGAAAAAATTGCAATTAATGAAAAGAAATAAAAAAAAATTGAATGAACTATCATCTATCTATATGGTTTGTCTAATTTGATATTTTTTCTTAAAACTGACTCCCATCTATCACCGTTATCTAGTAGCTTTTCTTTATTGTAATAAAGTTCCTCCCTAGTTTCAGTCGCAAACTCAAAATTTGGTCCTTGAACAATGGCATCAACTGGACAAGACTCTTGACATAAGCCACAATATATACATTTAAGCATATCAATATCGTATCTAGTAGTTTTTCTACTTCCATCTGCTTTTTCAGTAGACTCGATTGTAATTGCTTGAGCTGGACAAACTGCCTCGCATAACTTACATGCAATACATCTTTCTTCCCCATTTGGATATCTTCTTAAAGCATGCTCACCTCGCATTCGAGGGCTGATTGGGCCTTTTTCAAAAGGATAGTTTATAGTCTTTGATTTTCTGAATAATTCTTTAACCGCTAAAAATAGTCCGGTAACAAATTCTATAAGAAATATAGTTTTAAAAATTCTACTTAAATTCATTAAAAATTTCCTTTAGGCAACTTATCAAAAAAAAATAAGAAGCTTGCTGTTAAAACTAGATAAATTAATGAGAATGGTAAAAAAATCTTCCAGCCTAATCTCATAAGTTGGTCATATCTATACCTAGGAACGATAGCTTTAATTAATGCAAATAGTAAAAATAAAAATAAAATTTTAAGTATCATCCAAATAGGAGATGGAATTAAATTAAACGGGTAAATATCAATAATTGGTAACCAGCCTCCAAGAAAGAGGATCGATCCCATTGCACACATTAAAAGGATATTTGCATACTCTCCCAACCAAAACATTGCGTACATCATCCCTGAATATTCTGTTTGGTAGCCAGCAACAAGTTCGGCCTCCGCTTCTGGTAAATCAAAAGGTGGTCTGTTTGTTTCTGCTAAGGCAGATATAAAAAAAATAACAAACATTGGAAAAAGTGGTACGACATACCATAGGTCTTTTTGTGCTAAAACAATATCTTTTAAATTTAATGAGCCAACACATAAAAGAACGTTTATTATAATTATACCGATAGACACTTCATAAGAAACCATTTGAGCTGCAGACCTAATAGCACCCAAAAAAGGGTATTTTGAATTTGAAGCCCATCCTCCCATAATTATTCCATAAACACCGAGGGATGAAACTGCAAATAAATATAAAATTCCAACGTTAATATCCGATAAGACAAGATCTTCACTTAATGGAATAACTGCCCAGGCTACTAAAGCTAATGTCATAGTAACAATTGGAGCAAGTATAAAAACAGTTTTATTTGCACTTGCTGGAATAATTATTTCTTTAAAAATGTATTTTAGAGCATCGGCTATTGTTTGAAAAAGTCCAAATGGACCAACAACATTTGGGCCTCTTCTTTTTTGGACTAAGCCCCACACTCTTCTATCTAACCAAACCACCATAGCTACTGAAACAAGCACCGGAATAAGTAAAAAAATAACTTTATAAACTTCATGACCTAAGATTTGTAAATATTCCAACATTAATTATTAGTTCCTGTTTTTTTTGAATTTTGATTAACTTGACGACATTCGCTCATAGTCTTTGATGCTCTGCTGATAGAGTTAGTATAAAAATAATCCAATTCTTTAATTAAAACATCTTCACTTGTAAAATCTGTTTCAATCTGTTCAATTTGACTATCTTTATAAATTGGAAGTTTATTCAATTCGACAAAATTTGGAATAGTATTTAGAACTTCTTTTCTTAGTGTTTCAAAATTAGATAAATTTTCATTTTTACCAATTTGTTTTAAAATTAAATTAAATACTTTCCAATCCTCTAAAGCCTCTCCAATAGGATAAGAAGCTTTTTTGCATTCTTGTATCCTGCCTTCAAGGTTCTCATAAAGTCCGTTTTGTTCAGTATAAGCAGCACTAGGAAGAATTATATCCGCTATCTCTGCTCCCTTGTCTCCGTGACTTCCTTGATAAATAATAAATTCGTTATCTTTTTTTATTTCTAAATTATCTGAACCTAAAAGATACAATAATTTAAATTTATTTTTATTCAATTTTTCAAAAAAAGAACAATATTCTTCATCTTCCTTAGGTAAAACTTTTAAATCTATCAAACCGACTGTTGATGCATTTTGTGGTAAGAAATTTAAAGCATTCCAATCATCTTTTATATAATCATTTTTTTTTAATAGCATCTTAAGTTCTTCAAATATAAATTTACCACTTTTTAGTTCTAGAGCAGACTCCCCGATTATCACTAATGGTTTTTTTGATGACAATAATTTTTTAGAAAATTCATTTTCATTGTTCAGTATCTTTTTAATATCATCTGTCTTATTTCCTAATAAAGTATAATCATAAGTAAGGTCCCCGGGATTACCTATGGAATAAATAGGAATATTTTTTTGTACAAATGTTTTTCTTATTCGCGCGTTTAACATTGTCGCTTCATGTCTTGGATTGGTTCCAATTAATAGTATCAAATCGCAGTCTTCGATGCCTCTAATTGAAGAATTAAATATGTAATTAATTTTTTCTGAGGAGTTTA
>Ga0315315_10001545_pt1 | contig 21193 bp, 11 predicted proteins | sample M140m3416metaG_FD_203699 | JGI IMG/M metagenome (GOLD analysis project Ga0315315, IMG submission 203699) | Ammonia-oxidizing marine archaeal communities from Monterey Bay, California, United States - M1 40m 3416 | ecosystem: Environmental > Aquatic > Marine > Intertidal zone | place: USA...
CCACGAGCGTCGACCCGCAGACGGCCATGCTGCGCCAGCTGGGGGCCATGGTGGCCAAGATGGGAGACCTGGTCGGGGCGGCCGACTCGGCCAGGGCCGTGGCCGACGCGGAGGCCCTTGCGGCCGGCGGCGGCGGGGAAATGGAGACCTCCTCCTCCCCCCGGCCGGTCGTCGGGGCGGTGGCAAAGAACGCCTCCGACCTCATTGCCGTCCTTTGCGCCGAGACCAACGCCCCCCTCTTCCTCAAGTACGAGGGGAGCGATGCCGCAGCAAGCGCTCCCGCCGATGCGACCGCCGACGCCGACGCGGCCGCCGCCGCCCCGCCCAGGGCCGAGGAGGTGAGGGCGGAGGACGCCTCCGGCCCCCTCGCCTCCCTCCTTGCCTCGTGCGCCGCCACCCTCCCCACGCAGACCCCATCCCACGTCGCCCTGACGCTGGGGGTGGATGCGGCCGCCCCCGAAGGCTACGGGGGATTTGCCGCGCGCTGCGTCGACATGGCCTCCCGGAGGATCGGGAACGACATCGACCGGGCCCTGGGATGGCACGAGGGCGGCAGTGCGGAGGTCCGGGTCGACGAGAACCTAGCCGGCGACGGCTGGGACGGCGCCTCCGCCTCGCCCGTCGACGCCTACGTCCGGTCCAAGCTCCTCCTCCGCTACCTCGCCCTGCTGGCGAGAGCGGGGGTGGTCGAGGCCTCCGGGGGGGAGGGGGAGGGGTCGCTCTCGGCCCTGCTCTCCTCCCTGGCGACCGCCGCGGGAGCGGCGGCGGCCAGCGCCTCCTCCTCCTCCGGCGCCGCCGGGGACGACGACGACGGCCCCTCCTACCGGAACGCCTCGGCCGTCCTGGCGTCGCTGGTCCTGTCGGTCCTCCCCTACGCCCTCCCCTGCCTCTCCCAAGGGGCCGTGGAGGCGCTCCTGGACGCCCTGGAGCCTGCCCTGGCGGCGCACCGGTCGCCGTTCCGCCCCGGGATCGGCCCCGACGCCCTCCTTCTGAGGGGGCCGCAGGTGGAGGCGAGGATCGAGGATGTTGACGATGATGAGGAAGACGACGGCGGCGAAGGGGACGTTGACGATGAGGACGGCGGCGGCGTCTGCTGCGACACCCTCCAGGACCTCGCCCGTACGGTCCGCTCTGTCGTTGCCGACCACTACGGCGCCGGGGCCGGAGCCGACGGCTCCGGCGCCGTCTCGTCGTCCCTCGCCGGGACTCGGTTCGCTCTTCCCACTGATGCTCCGTGGGCGGACATCAGCATCCGAACCGCCTTGGAGGACGGGGCGAAGAAGGGGGCCGACTTCGCCGGGGAGAGGCTTTCGGTGGGGGGCCATTCCGCCGCGATCCGGCACCTCTCCGCGCTGGAGGGTGCCCCGCTGCAGGAAGGTCCTGCGTGCATCCACGTACCGAGCCTGGATGGCATTGTGTACGGCCGCCTGGCCATTTTCGGCATCGGTGACGACGACGACGACGACGACGACGAAGATGATGATGACGACGACGACGACGACGAGGGCGCGGCCCCTGCGAGTCCTGAACTGGCCGCCTACATCAAGGGGTTCAGCCAGCTGGACCGATACTTTCTTTCCGATACTGTGCGTGACTGCCTCGTCAGTAACAGGCCGACCGTAACGGCAACCGGCGCCGAGCGCGGGTCGACCCGTGACGTCGCCGAGCAGGTTCTCTCTATCGCAAATCTCTTTGTTCCGCCGAAGGAAGCGCAGGATGAATCGACGAGCGCTGCGGCGTCGGCATCACCAGCACCTGGAGTGGAGTACGGCGTTGTCGAGACGATCCTTTCGCTCATCGTGCAAGCTAGAAGGCGGGAGGAGGGATCTGATTGCTCGAGCTCACCCTTGAGCCACGTCTACCTCTCCCGTGTCCTGCTGGAGATGACCAAACTCCAACCGACGCTGTTACCGCGGTGCACCGTGGCGGCCGTGTCGGCGCTATTTGAGGACTTCCTCCCTTCCCTAGTCCCATCGGCTCGAGCTTCTTTAGCGGACTGGTTTGCGCTTCACCTCACCAACACGGACTACCAGTGGCCTTCCTCGTATTGGGCGCACTGGACGCCGTATGCAATGGCCGCCTTAAGTGGCACAAGGAACAGTCGCGGAGAGTTTGTCATCGGGACACTCCGTAGCATGGTGTCATTGACGAGTTCCGCGTCTCAGATTGTTTCACATTGCATCCCTCCTTGTAGCAAGCTCGTGGATGCCCTTCTATATTCGAGTCTCAAAGCAGATGGTTTATCCCCCGTCTTAGACAGTCTTGGGTCTCTCGAGAAGGATGTGGAAACACGCATCTGGGATCACAACGATGATCCTGACGCCATTCGAGAATATATTATCAGCGACGAGGTTCAAGAATCAGGCTCGGCTGTTAACGAGGATGGAGCGATCTGGTGGAGAACTGGTATTGTCGCCAAGGCCGTCCTTCGCCCAGTTACCAAGGATTTCGATCGTTCAAAGAAGGCAATCAAACATGCCCTCAAGTCCGACGACGGAGACGTTATGGAGGAGGAAAACCTCGAAGAAATGACGGATGATGATCTTGTGGATGTGGCCGAGACTGTCTCGCGCTACAAGCCCGTTATCTTCGCTGCTCTGGCTCGAGATTTGCAGGCACATGACGAAAAGATGGACGCAAAGGGTGTGACCAAAAGTGACGAGGGCGATATGCTGGTTATGGGCGAGGTTCACATCTTGCGCCAGATTGCTCACATTGCGTCTCAGTCACAGGCGGTCCTTGTTGCTTGCGTTGATGCATTTGTGCGGGACGGTGTCGTGAGTCCCATGGCTGTTTTCAGGTGGGCGCTAGGTGAGTGCGACCAGCCCACGAACAAAATTCCTGCGGCAGAATATCCTGTGCTCCAGAATTGGTTTAGATGTTCAGCTATCGCGCTCTATGCAGCTATCGAAAGTGGAATTTCCGAGGAAAGTGAATATGGAGAGATGATAATTGATCGTGGAGGAGAAGGAGATGATGAGGAGAACGATGAATCACCTGTCTCCAAAAAGGCGAACAAAATTTTCAAAGCTGTCGCCCCGCTTCTAGATTATGCCACAAAGAGAGTTTGCCGCCTTCTCACTGAGATTGAAGAAAGTGGTCGGAATCGCATGAAACCTTTAGAAGCAGATCTAGTGGACGGTATGAAGATACTTGTTGCCACAACGCAGACCAGCATAGTGGCAGCATTGAGCAACGATAAATCGCTCAGCGTCTTGCTTGATGGCAAAAAAACAAATCTCACCAGCGCAATTTTCAGGCAATTGGCGCGAAGTAATGTCTCTGGTGTCGCATTGGCCTCCAAGTGTCGTCAGGAGTCCTCCAGCTTGAGCAAGTTTGGAGCTTTGGTCCTCAAGTCTCTTGAAGGTCCATAAATTCGCGTAAAATAATTCTAAGGATCAATTTTTTAAGCCTTAGCTAGTCTGGCAATGGTGGTCTCATATCTTCCGATATTCTATCGATTCCTGAGGGAAGAACCTGTCGAATATTTATGTTGATTCGATGCTGCGATAAGAAGGAATGCAAGGCTTCGCGATCTGACCCGGGAGTAGCGTTTCCAGCTGGATCACCATGAGACCAGGCGTCGATCTGCAACTTCTCAAGCGTTCCATTTTCACATTTGCGTGGCAAGCCTACGTCAGCCGCAATGACTTTTGCAATTCCGTGATAAGCGAGTCGACTTTCGCCACCAAGGAACATTACATCTCCTGGCCTGATGAGGATAGCAACTGGAAGCACCTCCCTGCTGTTGCCCCCCAAAAGAAATATTGCAGGCAGACCAAGACTGATGGAAATAACTGGACTCGAAAAAGTAAATTCGAGGTCGTCTCTGTGGCCGCCCATTATTTGTTTGGTATTGTAATAATTCACAATTGCCGCGGACGGAACAAATTGATTAGGAGGGCAATCCTTGTGCACCTCTGAGGACTGCACCATACCAGCTAATCTAGTAGCAAGCTGAGCTAGTCTATGGGGCACAGGGGACCTTGCATCCTCGGTGTAAGTCCGCGCAGTCCAGTCGTAGTGGTATCCCAAGGTCGCCCATGATAATTTCTTCGGCGAGCGGTAGTGCTTCACCTCGACTCGCAATTTGTGTCCCTTGTCGTCCCTCGGTCGCTTCTTCCCATTATATTGATCATTTTTTCCTGTGGCCGGCTTTCCTTCGAAACCATTCTGGTCCTTCCAAAGGGACCATATTCGAGTGTTGGGATATCGCACCTCGTTGGGTTTAGGCGGTACAGCCGATATATTTGTCCGGTGTGGTTGCTCACAGTACTCGGCCAATGCGAGATACGAAAGATCCTGCTGCATGGCTTGTGAAAGAGCCTCCGGGGCGTACGTAAAGCCTGGATGAGTTGAAAGGCCAAACGTCCGACCGGTTGATATAATGCGCTCATCGCCAGTTGGATTGGAAAAGTCAATTATTTCAGATAACATAAGTTGCTCAGCCTTGCGGTGCCGCGTTTGGACCTCCTTGAAGGGATCGCCAGACATCGCTGCGCGCGCCTAACGAATGAAGGAGTTCCGCGATTGTCTGAAGCTGGGAGCAATTTTATTTATTTGGTTGTCACTGACATACTAGCTACTCTAGTAGCTAGTACTGTATTAAATATTTGTTGTATGCATACTACTAGCTAGTAGAAGTACTCTAGAGTCTAGTATGCATTTCGATCTTTTGTTTACTGTATGTGTGCATATGCATACGATCCCATTGTTACTTATGGAGGGGTCATGAATGTATGACTGAGTATTTTATTATGTACTACAAGTACAGCAACAGTTGAACACAGTAAAATGATGTATAATACGAGAACTAGATACTTCTATCTAGTAGCTATGCATAGTAACATAATAACTCTTGTAGCGCTTGCGATTTGAATTATACCGCTATAGGCATATGTCCGATGCCTTTGCAGCGGATCAAATGATTACCCGTTACGAGTCCCTCGACCCCATAAACGTAGGGGAGACTGCAGTCTTTGAACAAGCTAGCAGAATTTTCAGACCTATCGCCATCCAATCTGATCACTTCAAATTCAGCTCCGGTCATTTTACTTGCAATGTCCATTGCACTTTGGGTATGGAGCGTCAAGCAACTAGTCAAAATTTCAGACACTCCATCTGCAAGCGCCATGAACAAAATGACTTGATCCTGGAGCCACCCATCGACACAACCCCCCGAATGAATAGCACTCATGAGCTCCTTTGCACACTCTACCCCTGTTTTCTGTGGCTTTATCTTCCTGTCCCCCAAGCCTGACCCGCCCAGGATGCATCCTGTCGTGGTCTCCGCAATGAGGATGATGCCAGATGCCGAACCAATCGCGCAACTGTCCAAAGCAATATCTACATTTGCTTTGCATAGTACGTGCTTGAGTTCTGCGCATGCCTTCAATTCTTCCATGGCCGCCGAAGCCATTTGGTTGGCTACCCACAAAGGACAATTTCCCGCGGAGAACGCACTAACGCGCAGTTTTGCTATTTGTCCCCTATTTGTCAAACGGATTGGTCGAAGTTTTTGCCGTGGCAGTGGAGGAATGAGTACATTGATACATCCTCCACCCTTGGGATAAAAACCTCTGCGAGAAATCTCCACCAATATATCGGTTGAAAGGCCAAAATTGGCGACAGCGATGGGCATCATCACCCCTGTAAGGTAATCTACTTGAGGTGCCATAGACGCGTTTGTTCCACCCCGCAGCTCCATCTGGATTGGAACCTTGGAGTAGAGGGCCACGGGAAGGGCCGCCTGTAGCAACAAGCATATTGATCCCGCAGTTCCCGTGTCTCCAACAACATGGTTGATTCCATCAACATGTTGATCTACTAGTACTGTCTGTTTCCGGGGCGGGTCGTAACTTATTTCCCTGCTTCCTACTGCATCCCCCGTCAACGTCCCTCCGACAATGTCCCGGCATAACCGTAGGCATGTCAGGTGCTGCGCGCGAAGGCCTGGCTTTGACCGGCCTGCGCGTATGCTGTGGATTGAAATCGCTCTATGCAGTAGGACTGCGTACGCAATGGCGTTGCGCACTATCTGACCGCCGCCCTCTCCCCGCGAGCCGTCAATTTGGATCCTTGACGAGTTATCCAACATCGTGGGATTGGATATGTGAACTGCGAAAAAAATTGCACGATGCGTAAACCTGACAACGCTGTACAGAGTTAGATGCGATAGATAATTATGATAGGGATTAGGGTTTGGTTGGGATTCAGGACGGCGCAAAATATTCACTTTTCTCTCTTCGGCAATCCTTATTCCTTGCGCTCCCTGGCCCTTTAACCGGACCATCATGAAGATCCCTTTCTCAACCTCGGTGGCTGCTGCTGTTCTTGTTAGCAGCACCGGCGCCTTCACGGTGTCACACAGACACATTGGTGCTCGGCCCGGCTACGTGGCAGCTCCCGTCCAAAGTCTTCAAATGTCGACCTCGGGAAGCTTCGATACCGCCCTTATTTTTGACTGCGATGGCGTAATAATTGAAACAGAAGAATTCCACAGGCTTGCCTATAATGCGGCTTTTAAGTCAGCAGGGCTCGAGGTTGATGGCGAGACCGTAGAGTGGTCCGTCGAATACTACGACGTTCTACAAAATACCGTTGGAGGCGGCATCCCGAAGATGCTTTATCATTTTCGCACCACAATGGGAGGCAAGTTCCCGACACAGCAGGGCGGGACTACGGCAGCCCCTGCCTCGGAGGAAGAGGAGCAGATGTTGGTTGAAATGCTCCAGAAAAATAAGACGGAATTGTATAAGGAGATGGTAAGTAATGATGCTGTGGCGAGGCCGGGAGTCATTGAGCTCATGGACGAAGCAATCGCCGACCCCACCGTTGGTGTCGGCGTTTGCTCTGCTTCCACAAAAGCGGCTGTGACCAAGGTTCTGGACGTAGTGCTCGGGAAGGAGCGCCGGGGAAAGCTCAATGTTTGCATCCTGGGAGACGATGTTTCCAAGCTCAAACCTGATCCCATGATCTACAACACGGCTTCCGAGCGCCTTGGTGTCGATCCGACCAAGTGTGTTGTCGTAGAGGATAGCATGGTCGGCCTGCGTGCCGCCAAGGGAGCTGGGATGAAGTGCCTCGTCACATATACGTCGAGCACGGCAGGGGAAGACTTCTACGCCGAGGGTGCTGATGCCAAGGTACCGGAACTGGGTTCAAGGGGGGTAACCCTGGACATGATCTTCAAGCCCATGCGGGAGAACGGGCCGGGCGCGGAGATTTTGTCCGATGTCAAGGACTGAAATACAGACATGGACAAAACATATTATGCTGCACCCACTTGTTGTATGCTGATTGCAGACCCCTTAAATTATTATTTAGATTATTGATGCCTAGCTAGTGTATTTAGACAGCTCCCGACCTAAAATGGATCTCCATGTATTATGCATACAGTAGCTACTCCTAGTAGCTACTAGGCATTCCCAGAGGTGCATCATGTAAAAGAGTAGGGTACATACACGTGCTGGCTGGTACATGATTTAGGTATGTAGGGCTTCACAATTAATTATTGATTGAGCTCTTGACCAGTTGTCTTGACAGTCTTTTTCTTCACACAAAAAACTAGGTCTACGTACGCTGAGTCAGTGTTTTACAAGTTGTCCATACTCGAGTATGGTACGCCATCGTAGGAACTCGTATGCTAATAGAGTAGCTATGCACATACGCTCGTTGTATACATACTATTATGCGTACTGTATGTATGCATAGGAGCTCTTACACGTACGAGTCGTACTATGCATAGAGTATGTTTATGTAAGTACAAAATCGCTTACGTAAAAAAAATGGTAGCTCGTACACATTCATACATATACATAAATACATTAAACATATTATGCATACAGTACTATGCATACTGTACGAGGAGTACGACTAGCTAGTACTACTTATTAGTACATTTACGTACTCTTCTAGAGTATGCATGGAGTGCGTCATGGGTTTCGTAAATTCATGATTTCATCTCACAATTTCGTCGCCGCCATGGCTATCATGCCTGGTCTGCATCTCCATAGCTTTTTCCTGCTCCCGATATTAGCATTTCAGGCCTCGGCCCTTCAAATAAATCGAAGGACAGCTATCGAAACTGTGACAAGGATAGGAGGGACCGTCAGTGCAATTTCCACCATTGGGATCGGAGCTGGGATCGTTATCCGCCCCGCCGATGCTCTAGCTGCTTCTTCAGTCAAACCGCTAATTGAAGATCGTCTTGAGGCTGACACCTTGACTTTACCACCGCCATCTCGGGTAAGCGAATTTAATGGCGTTGATAATTTCTATTTTCCTACTTGGATGGCGGGAGAGTGGGAGGTCACTCAGACGATGCGCCGCGCCTCGACTCCTTTAGGACTCAAATTCGTAGGAGGGCCCAATGCCTCGGAGGAAATAGCGACTAAATCAATGGAGGAACAAAGGAAGCAAATTGGTGTACCAGTAAACTTGAAATTGCGATGGATCCAAACGAAGTGGGGAGTTGCCGAGGACAGATTGTTCAACACGCGGCAACGACTCGACGGGTTCGCCGGAAAGTCTGTTGTGGCTTCCGTAGAATACGCCAACGTGGGAGGCTCTAACAGGGCGTCGGTGCTTGGACTGGGCGGGAAGGAAGATGATCCACTGCAAACCATAGTAGTTCGTTTCAAAGGGCCGGCAGCGCAGAAAACTTTTGTGATCGCGCATGGCGAGGAGTATAGTCCGGAAACGAAGGACAAATGGGCAGGGCACGAAACTTTGAGGAGTATCTTTGCTCTGACAAACGAAAACACTGCCCCCCCAGTGACGACGGATACAGAAATAATTTGGTCTCTGCAGAGGATTAGTGATTCCGATGTCAAGGGTAGCTTGCGAATTGCGAGCTATCTGAACGCACAGTCTGATTCGCTCTTCTTTGAAGCGAGGAATCGAGCTGTGTCATTTGCTGACTATGATCTAACCTTCAAACGGGCACAGGTGTCCTAACGTAATCACAAGATAGCCATCAATTTAAAACTTATCTTTGACTTTCAACAGCTGTCGCATCCACGATCGTAAACAAGCCCCACGGTCTTGGGTCCCCAAATGGCCCCACACAATCATTCAGCGGTATTGAATCAAACAAATCTGTCTCAACCTTACATGAGGAATCAGCGTTGACGAAGAATGCTCGCTGGAAATGATCTCCTTGTTGATGCGGTGGAGGATCGGCAACCCTTAATATTTTCGAGCAGGCATAAGTATCCTTCACATCGTAGTCCCCCCAAGCCGGATCACCAGGAAACAAATAACCTCCATTATAGCATTGATTGAGTGGGGTACGGTAGATTTTGCAGTCCAGCGAACAGGATTCGTCCTTGCACATTGTTGTCGTCAGAAATGCGCAAGGAAGATCCGCTTGATACAATTCACCAGAAGCTGATGCTTCCCTGGTGTTTACTGCCGCATTTTTCTTGTCCTCGTGTTCGTCGCTGCTACGATTATTACTAGATGCGAAGAGTCGTCGTCGTCGATGATGTATGTAGTCGCGGCCATGTCCGATGCGGCCACCAGACCGTTGGCCTGATGCGTAGAGGTCGGCATAACAATACAGCGCACTCCCTCCCAACAGCAGAGGCCTCATAGGAATGACATAGTCGAGGAGATAAAACTGACAGCCAAATACGTGGGCGGAAGCGAAGAGCAGGATGAGAGAGACACAGAATCCGGATACCAGCATCGCAAGGGCGGCAACACGGGAAAGGCCCGGCCGCGGGCAAGATCCGATCGCGCCCTTGAGGATGCAGAAGTGCGTCCTCGCCTCCGCCTCGATAACAAAGAAGGCTGTCAAGAGCGGGTGGAGCAGCGCAGGCGAGAGCGCGAAGTATATCGTCGCGGCCGCGATGAAAATTGTCAACGGCAAGACCAACCTCTGCGCGATCAGCGCCCGGGCTCTTGCACCACGCCTGCCGATGTTCTCGAGGGTTCTATCCTGAGACGGCATCGCAGAAATAAAGATTTGACGGATTCTTGAGGTACGTGCACTAGCTAGAATATAGGATTCCTAGTTTAGAGTGATTTGGAGGCGAAAGGTTGGAGGATCGGAGCCACGGATGCCACGGATCAAGGATAAACAACGGACATCGGACACAGAGGGCAAGAACACAAGACATGATGCCAGAAAGATGATGAGGCCGAGACAGGACTCCGCATTCTCTCGAGGCTCAAAACCTTTTCAGTCAGGAAATGCAGCAGCAGTGAAATAATACTAGAGTACAGTATGCATAATATTATATAATATGCATTCTACTAGAGTAGCTATTAATACTTTAGGAGTACGTCGTATTTGCCAGCGGCCGTAAATAAGCCTACTCTACTCGACGAAAGTCAGCCTGACCAAACGTACAGGTAAATATCTACGAGCGTACTGGTTTTACGCTTCCAAAAGGATCTTCCCAACTCAGCTCTTTATCTCCTCTTGGCACTCTCCCCCCTCTCTCTCCCTTCGTCCGTCATTCAAAATCTCTCCATCGGAGGAGAAAGGTGTTCACAGGGAGGGCTACACGTGATTGGTCTGGCATTGTTCTCCCCACTACCTGGTCAAATGCAACCGAATGGATCCAGCGACCCGTACGGGACCAGCCTTGACGGAGGACGGGACGGATCGGCCTCAGATGATAACAACCAGCTGCGACTACTTTGCAATGCGGTAACCGCGCCTTCAGTTGACGACGAAGGGCAGCATGACAACGATCGTGAGTGGGACAGCATCCGTCAGTGGCTGCTCACAAATGGGGCGAAGGAGGCGCGTCAGGCGGTGGAAAGTCTTGGAGAATACCAAACAACCGCCTTGCACCTCGCTTGCCGGAACGTTCCTCCCGTGGATGTTATCGATGCCATGCTGAGCATTTCTCCCGAAACTGTCCAATGGGAGGATTCTTTTGGCTGGCTCCCGCTTCACTATGCGTGTGCAAACCGAGCACCGGACGTTGTGCTCAAAATGTTAGCCGAGGCATATCCCGAATCCATGACTTCCACTGACAAGCGTGGGAGAACCCCGCTGCACTTTGCGCTGGGCAATTCAGACCATCCCTGTACCCCGGCGGCCGTTCTTCTCCTGAGCTCCAGCGGCGCTGGAAGCTGCGCCGACGAGAACGGCATGCTCCCTCTACACTATGCCTGCGCGTACGGTGCGTCCGAGGAAGCTCTTCATGTGCTGGTTGATAGAAATGAGGATTCAATTACAGCATTGGATAAGAAGCAAAGGAGTCCGCTTCATTTCGCAATGAGCAATGCGGACAGGGACGCAGAGCCTGGACGCGCAGCATCTTTCGAAGTAATTCGGTTCCTCATTGCGCAAAATCGTAATGTTGTTAATGTAGGCGTAGGCGAGGAATCTAGCCAACAGCCTCTACGTACAATGGCGTCGAAAGTGCACAATCTTAACGAAGCATCCGATAGAGACAAGTGCGATAATGCTGAAAAGTCTCTCATTCTATATTTGGAGGCCGAGCCCGAACCGACGGCCGGTTTTCTGACCGCTCTTCAGGTGCTACCCCAATGGCTCCTGGACCGAGCAGTTGTGCACCCCAGTGTTCAGGCATTACTGAATTCCAAAATTTCTCTTCGCTTTCCTACGGCCCTTATCATGCTTGATTTCTACTTCCTCTGCGTTGTCATCATCACCTACAGCATTAGAGTGAACCAGGCATTGGAGTGCCGCTTTAGTTGTTGTGGTGAATTTTATATAAATCCGCAGATTGACCGTGATAGTGAGGAGTGCATTGTACCCACAGGTTCTTATTGCCAAGGCTCCGACCTCGATCAGAACTGGGCGAAATGCAAGAACTCTTTCTCAGTTTGGGCGCTCAGCCCACTGTACATTGGGGCAATCTATTTCGCTATTCGCGAGATCGTGCAGATGCTGAGTTATATCTCCCTCGGCCATTTCCGGACATGGCTTGCGGATCGCTCAAACCTTTTGGACGTTGCGTTCATTGCAATAATTTGTTTCTGGACTGTAGTCATGCAGACTGGGGCAATCGGGAATAATGAATTTCGCACCGGGACAGCGGTCTCGCTCCTTTTTCTTTGGATAAATGTCCTATCCTTTCTCAAGAGCATATTCATTGATTTCGCTGTGTTTGTGCGAGGAGTCCTCCACGTTGTGAATCGCCTTGCCGTCTTCGTTTCTGCGTTAGTAGTCATTTTGATTGCTTTTGCACAAATGTTTGTCACTCTATACCGGCAGACTCCGCATTGTGACGACACCTGTGCTTCTATGCTTGATGAGGACTATGATGACACATGTCAAAAGCCCTTTTGTGGCGGACTGTGGGAATCTTTCCTCAAAGTTTACACAATGATGTTGGGAGAAGTTGACGAAACCCTATTCGAGACTAGCAGATTCTCCCTCGTGCTCTTCGTCATTTTCATGTTTTTGGTAGTTATCCTTCTAGCCAATGTGCTCATTGCCATTGTGACAGATAGCTACGGGGTGATCAAAAACGAACGTGCTGCAATCGTTTTCTGGTCGAACCGTTTGGATTTTGTGGCGGAAATGGATGCCATTGTGAACGGACCATGGAAGCGAAAAGGAGCTTCGCAGATTGATCGGGACTCGTCACGGGAACTATGGAAGAAGCTTATGGATCTTTTTGAGGAGGACATTGAAGAGTTTTCCGCTCTTTCCAGTGATTTCTGGTGCTACTTCTTCCTCAGAATTGTGGTTGCTCTCTTTGTAATTCCTCTTTGGTTGCTGCTCGGAATTGCTTCAGCTGGATGGCTTTGGCCTCCCCAGGTTAGAGCTGCCTTTTTAGTACAGAGGGTGTCAAAGCGAAATGCCGGCAATATCAAAGAAGCTGAGCAGCGAACAAAATATATAATCGAGCTGAGGAATGATGTGAAGGTGCTCCAGGAAGAGGTGGCGTCCGAAATAATGGACGACAGGCAAGAGATAGTGGCAATGAAACTGCAGCTTGGGGACATGAAGAATGATGTCATGCACCAGATGAAGGAAATCAAACAGGTCATGACAAGGCTCTTTGATTTGAGTGCATCGGCCTCGTAGTTCTCTCCGTTCTCGGGAAATCGAATTAACACTTACATGTAGATGTAGATGTAGATGTAGATGTACATAAACTCTGAATTTTCCTTTATTTCGCATGGAAGTTTGACATGCACATACTGTTCTCCAAACGAAAGAAAGAAAAATAGAAAAATGTACAACTATGTCATCTACCTACAGCGGTTCGTATATGATGTACGAGCTCGTAGGTAACTATGCGTGCTAGCTAGTTAGTAGAACACTTTACCCAGCCAGTCGGGTTGAACCCGGTGGCCGATAAACAACAACAACAGCAACACTTTACCCAAGAGGCCCGAGGTGGTGAGAGAGGTCACGTTCGCGCATCGCGCTCTCTTCAATTAAAAAAAGTGGATTTCAAGGACCGTACAGTCCATCAGCAGCCTTGCATTTGTGTGCCACTCTCCTTTTCATGGCATATGTACCTCCTCATGCACGACGCGCCCAAAGCGGCGGCGATAGCAAATCATCTTTCAGCAGGCAGGGCGGGAAGACAGGATACAAGCCGATCTCAAAATCGACACCGAGTGAAAACTCGGAATTTTTCTTGAGATGTTTCGATAGAATATGCTGTATCAATCTCAAAAGCCGGCCTGACAAATGGAGAGGGTTCCTTGGACGCGCCAGATCAATACCTTGTCTCGTAGAGGAGAAGCTGGAGCGCATCGAAGCTGTTGACGGTCAGCATGTGTTAGATGTTTCATCGAGAGAATTAGGCACCGAAGTTTCCCTTGAATGGGACACAACCACAAATTCCCTTTGGGATCGCCATGTCGACCCTGGCACGAGACGAGCAACGGCTGGTGAGATAGGTTGCGCCTTATCACACGTTGCGCTCTGGCGGCAGCTTGCAGAGTCAGAAAGCGACCAATCCATGCTCGTATTGGAGGATGATGCGGCGTTTCGACGTAACAACTTCCTTCAAGCATTCAAGGAAGCTTGGTCCATTCTTCCGACAAAGTGGGATATCTTCTATTTAGGAATTTCAGATAGGGGCGATCGCAGCGACTTTAGGCGGAGCCCAGTCCATGGAAGTGGATCTGATAGTCACCTAACGATCGAATTGTTTCGACCGGAGTATGGCTTTCATACGCACTCATATTCAATTACAAAGGGGGCGGCGAAGCGACTACTAGAAGAGCTGCCCGTGGTTGGACCAGTCGATGTATGGCTCGCAGACAACAACTGGTTCGGCATGAATGTGCATTGTGCCATTGTAGCTAACGAGGGCTGGAAAAGGCGCGGATCAAATCTTATTCTACAAGATAGATCGCATGGAAGCGACATCGATCAATCGGGAAGGCAACATATATAATATTATGTAGAGTATATATATATAGCATACGAGCGTAGTATTTCAAATTATATGAAACAAGTAATTGTTAGAACCAGAAATTTACGCTCATACTTGTTGTCAAGCTCCTCACATAATGCCATGACCTTGCCGGGATGAAGACGCAGTCGCCAGGGAAAAGCAGGACTTCGCCATATTTCGCATCGCGAGCCAACGGATGAGACGTGAAGTCCTCCATCTCGCAATTTAGACAACTCATATTTCCCTGTGATGCGTACGAGGAAGAACCGCGGCCATCTTTCTTGATGACATAAAGCTTGCCCGCTTCTGGGGCGCTATATATTCTGACGTACTTGACTCCGACAACCTGCACGAATAGATTTTCGTACGTATCGAAATGCAAAGGCGTCCTTGTTCCTCCCGTGCCAATCCAAACGTTGATATGAGAAGGACCAACATTGCCACATAGAGAAGGCGACACAACTATATCATCCAGAAGAGCAGGAATCTGTTCAAACAATTGGTGTTGTGCTAGATATGCAACTTTGTCCTCACCGTTCCTTGACGTCGCGAATGAGAGCGGCCATATCTGCTGTTTGGCACTCGATTCTAGATACGAAGAGACAAACTCTTCAATTGACATGATTGCCTCCTTCATTGCCCCTATCGCCATATCACCAAGTTCGATTGGTACTAATCTATGGCCATGAGCATTTGCCCAAAAATCTAGATTGCGCCACTTGTTAGTTGCACGCCAGCTTTTTGCGAAGCCACGAATTGCTATGGGAGCTGATTTGGTCACGTAATTATCCTCGAATTCCTTTTGGCTCATTGTTGGCGCACCAACCTCTTCGATAGGAAGGACAATTGGGTTTTGCAGTCCTTTCACTTCCACGCTGTGTCTCGAGGCCACTGTTTGGTAAGGGGGGACAGTTTCGTAACGGAATGCTGGTCCAGGATTCCGGCAAGCAGTCGCGTGGTATTCGGCATATTCAAATAACCCCGTCGCCCTTTTTCTGTCTAATCCAAGGATCGCGGCCTTGTCCAGCAATCGAAGGGCATCGATAAAACTTCCTCCATCTGCATAAGCCATGCCTGCCGAGAGAGCAAAACACCAAAGGGCAGCTCTACATGCTTCTGTAGGCCACGATCCAGTCCGATAGAGCATTGAAAAACAAATTCTCTCTCCTTTTTTCCCAGCGCTCAAGCACTCAGTCATATTTCGGTGTTGGATACCTTCTATCGTGCGTAGTAGACAGTGCCTTACTTGATAAATGATGGAGCCAGAGCCATACTTGGGGGCTGACTTTCCATTGTCAAGTTCGTTCAAGACACACCTGCCAGTTTGTGTAATGAATGATGATATTGAAGCTAGAATCGGCAAAGATAGCCGCTTACAGGGATCGGGACTCAGCAATTTATCAAGAATGAACTTTCGCTGTTGGAGCAGAGCATGTCCTTCAAGTGAGCTGCCTCCATCTGGTAAAGAGTCACTGTCGCTCCCAAAAGGATCAGCGCTTTCACTCGAATCATCGCCAAATAGATCGTCTTCATTGATAGCTTCACGCAGGTCCTGAGCACTGCCTTCCTGCTTGGGATGATTGCTTTCTAATTGGCACTTTGTACAATTGCAGATAAAACCATAATTGGCCAAAGCTTCCTGTCGATTTTCCCAGGAATCATTAATTTCAATGTAGCTGATAGAGAGCTCCTCGCCTTCATCAATATCACGCAAGGCGACACATTCGATCACAAGTGGGTGACTGGAACCCCAATGGCCACCAGAAATACCGTAGCTGTTCTGATAGCGAGCAACAATGTTTGGTGAACAAGAGTGATTCATTTTGCATGCCGTAAAGTACATTGCGGTTCCATCAAGTGGAACAAAGAGAGCATCCAGAGAGTCCCCTCCTTCTTCTTCCCCACAACACCTATCTTCCTCGACAGACCCACTTTTCTCCTTATTCTCCTCGTCAATATCTAGTGCGGCGATAAATTCCGCAATTTCTTCAGCGCTGAAACCAGCTTCGTCTTCGCCCTTGTCGCCAACGGCGGAAAGCTCAGATTCTCGGTTTAGTCCATTGTTATCGTTGTCTTCTTCACCAATCATTCCAGCCACCTCAATACACTGAACCAAATCCTTATGACAGCGTATGCGAAGATTCTGATCAAATATGTCACGGCAAAGTGGATGTCGAGATCTGATTCCCATGGCGTTCTGTTCGAAGGACCCAATAATCTTGCCGAAGAAGTCTCCTGTGAACATTCCAATTTTTTCGTTGCATTCTTCCACTGCTCGGCGAACCAATTCCTTAGAAGTGGATCCTAGTGAAGCGCATGACAAAATGGCCTCCTGGAGAAAGGATGAAGATTTACTGCATATACCCCTCAGAGTTATGTCTAGCTCAGACGCCTCCGTAAGTCCTGCGGGTGACGACAACAAGGGTGCCGTAGCCACTTTCCACCACGGCTCGAGCGTAAAGTCGAAATATGGCGCCATAACATCCTCCAAACTTGGTACTGGGGATATATCAGTGTCCTCTCCCTCCAAAATTTGATCAAGATATTCTAGACGTCTGCACACTGCGGAAACGGCCGTGGCGCACAAATCTGCTACCATGATTAGAATTTCATTATTTCGAATGGCGTGAATCTTGAATCGAAGCAGTGGATGGACAGAGGCGCCTTCAACACCGATTTCGTCAATGCTTTGACCAGATCGTTCTTCGTCTTTATCTTTGTCTTCATCTGCTGAATTTTCTTCATCATTATCTGGAAGAAGACCTGTGCAAAGGAGACAGTGGCCATGAACGTCCCAGTGATCTCTTGCGCACTGATCCGAACAGTACATTTCTCCACAAGCGTTTCGACACGGAACCATCCTGTAGGCGTCGTCCTCTATTAGAGTAGATTCAGATTCCAAATCATCAGGAATCTGTTTTTGATAGTAAGAGAAGCAATCTTGGGGGGACACCTGACCGCTGCACACCGCCAGGGCAAGATCGGGGCCTCCGATGAAGCATCGACACCGACGACAGGTAAGGGCACCCGCGTGAGAGTTGCCGAGCGACTGAAGCGAGAGTAGCGGACGATCTACAAACACCACCTCCGATTTCTCAATGCGACGGCTGGCGACTAGATGCCTCCCCTTGGTGGGGGAGTCCAACCTTCGATGCAGAGGCTTCATGGGTGCCGTGTCGGCGGCGCCAATATGCTGAGATGGCAGCAAGGAAAAACATAAATTCACATCAGAAGAATAACAATATTTTTTATATATTATTATTAGACGCGAGGGGTAGAACCGTTTTTCACTACTACTATTAGGTGTAGGAGTACTAGCTAGTAGTACTTCTAGAGTAGCTAGTATGCATACTCTAGAGTACTATCTAGACTAGGAGTATGCAAAAGGCAAAATGTCAAAATGTGGTAGTGTAACCCGGAAAACACTGGCCAATACAACGACGACAAGACGGCCGTCGCCGGATTTGAAACGTCTGGCCGTCAACCAGCTCATTTCTTGACACACTCTGACGTACTGACGTATTTGATGCATCCTACACACCGAACATCAACCGCTCACGCGTGTCGTCCTGCGCCCTCGCGCTTACCAGCATCCATCAATCAACCGCCCCATCCATCACTCGCGCGCTCTCAACTACTCAGCTCTGTCTTCAGCTGGTCATCACAGTTCTTGATAGAGGAATAATATGTTTCGCGTGTCAAATTTGGCCCTGGCCGTCTGCCTCGCTGTCGCGGCGTCCAGCGCCGATGCCTTCGCCCCTTCTTTCTCGAGCAGAGCTGCGGTTTCTTTCCAGTCACAGGCCGCGCCAACGGCTTTTGTTATAGGTGCTGCTAGCGCGGTCAGGCCTTCGTCGTCCTTGTGCATGGCCGGCGATGACACCGGCGACACGAAGTCAACCCTCGTACGCAAGGCTGAATCTTCCGTTGAGGTCACAATCACAGCCCCTGCCAGTGCCACCAAGGCTGCATACAACAAAGCCTGTGCGGAGATCTCCCGTTCTATGTCAATCCCTGGTTTTCGCAAGGGAGCCAAAATCCCCCCCCAAGTCATTGAGAGCCAGATGGCCGCCCGAGGCGGTAAATTTGCCCTCCGAGAGCAAGCTATCTCTTCTCTTCTCAATGAGCTCATCGAGCCCTGCCTTAAGGACGAGCACAATCTCGATCCTATAGGCCAGCCAGAGCTTACCATTAGCGCCGAGGAGATGGCGAAAAAGTTTAAGCCCGGTGAGCCTGTTGAGATGACGGTGAAGTGCGATGTGTGGCCCGACATAAGCTGGAAGGAAGCTGAGGGACAGGAGAAGCCCTATTACGGCCTCACGGGCTCATACAAGCGCAAACCGTTCAATCAAGAGCGCTTCAACAAAGCCCTGAGCGATTTGAGGAACAAGTACGCAACCACCACGCCGATGGAGGAGGGAGCCACCCTATCGATGGGCGACGCTTGCACTGTCAATATGGTAGGGTACATGGCAGAGGCAGATGGCAAAACCAAGGGCGACCCTCTCCCTAACACTGCTTCTGGTGACAATGTCGAGATTGTCCTCGGCGATGGACTATACATGGAGGGCCTTGTCGAAGGCATTGTTGGCGCCAAGGTTGGCGATTCGAGGACAGTCTACGTTGCCTTTCCCGACGTAAGTATATTATTTGTGCCTTATGCATCCGGTATTCTGTTTGTATTATTATGTTTTTCTAGTAGCTCTTGTCTACCATCTCTCACGCTCAGCCTTATACTCCATCACACGCCAATGCACACTAAAAACAGAAATTGAAAGACAAAACCCTTGCTGGAAAGAAGGCCGTCTTCGACGTTGACATTCTTACCGCCTCATATCGCTCCGTACCCGAAGTTACCGACGAATTTGCGGCACAGGTTCGACCAGAAATGACTGCCGAATCGCTAAATGAGGAACTCCGCAAGGCTATTGATGAGGAAGATGCCAAAGAGTTCATTGACGAGAGGAATAAGGCGCTCGGAACTGCTCTCGCTACCCGGCTGGAGGTGGAGGTTCCCGACACGCTCGTCACAAATCAGGCTCGTGACAAGTATGCCATGATGATGTCCGACTTCCGCGAACAAGGCATGGCCGATGAGGAGATCAAGAAGATGATATCTCCTGAGAATTTCCTGAAATACAAGGAGATCGAGAAGCCCGATATTGTTAGGGACTTCAAGATTTCCATGGCGACTGATGAGATTGCTCGTCTTGAAAGCATTGAGGTCGAGCCTAGCGCAGTTGATGAGCAGATTGGATCCCTTCGGCAAGAAGCGGGCGACGAAGAATTCGATGAGGCGCAGGTCAGAGCCAAGGTCGAATCTACCCTTCAGCGAAGGCTGGTTTTCGATTTCCTCAACGAGCATTCTTCTCTTGACGTTGAATATGTTGAGGAGAACGAGAATTTTGACGAAGAAATGATGGAGAAGCTTGCTGATGAGTCGTTGCAACGAGAGAAGGAAAACGCTGAGAAGGAGGCTGCTGCTGCTGCTGCCGCCGCATCTGCAGATGAGTGAATAAGCGCAATATTAAACATTATTTTCGACAAAACAAAAATAAACTCGAAGTAAAATTATCCAGGAGGCCACGTCATTTGTCGTCCACCTAGAATGTGGATATGGAGGTGATAGACAGACTGAGCACCTTCTTCTCCATCATTAACGACGATACGGAACCCTTTGGGGCATTCCTTTTTACCGATCTGTCCGGCAATATAAATCATGTGCCCGAGCAGAGCCGACTGGTCCTCCCTTGCATCCGACAGTTTCACTAGGCTATCTCTAACTTTGGGGATGACCAGGATGTGTGTTGGAGCCTGGGGAGAGATGTCGTGAAAGGCATAGCACTTATCATCGTCGTGCACCATCTTCGAGTCCCACTCGCCGCTGAGGATCTTGTCAAAGACCGTGGGAGGGCCCGCACCATCCTTATCGCTCGATTCATATGCCGCTGCCGCTTCTTTCGCGGCCTGCACTTCATCCTTCGAGTCTGACATACTGCGGGCGCTCTTTGAGAATTGCCGACAACCGTACAAGTCGAGCTGAGGGATGGGGACAGATTTTTGCTTTACACTTCGGGTATAAAGTTGCGAATAGCTCAATGCGGCGCGACCAACAAAAGCTTGACAAACGCCGAGACGACGTGAAACCAGAACGATGGCTGCTCCTGAACTCGCGATACGAGGCAGTCTAGGTATGGGTATTTGAGGTCGCAGAATAAGTGTTTCGGCGAGAGAGAAGATCAGTACTTCAACAAGAGGATCGATCCAGGAGCTCATGTGCTCACGTAGCTAGACGACAACACAATTCTGAAATATAATTCGTGACCATCCCTGTTCAATTATATAAATTCAGGGCGCTGTGCCTTTTTACCTCATGGACTGAATTCTGGTTGTGCGACGGTGCCGTGCCTTGCGCCTTATCGATATCTTTCTTGATGCCTGGGGACGCTGGAACGGGCAATCTGCAAACTGCAATCTGGCGATGGCACGCTTTTGTAAACAAATACCTTGGAAGGAGTTATTTTAGGGGTTGTACTCCTAGTCTAGTAGTACTATCTAGCAGTAATTTTGTATTGGTGACAAGTGACAAGTATCATACTACTCACAGTATGCATAGAGTATGCATATTATGCATATCATTACGCTAAGTATGCATACATATTACCATGCATACCAAGTACTACTAACGTATGGATAGTATGCATACTCTATTAGTATTACACGCGCGTACTACTCTAGCTACGCTCGTAGTATGCATAATACTACTCATAGTACGAGCTCGTACAATAATAGAATTAAATATATATATATAATACGAGAGTACTCATATAATATTATTTACTAGC
>Ga0315315_10001548_pt1 | contig 21176 bp, 11 predicted proteins | sample M140m3416metaG_FD_203699 | JGI IMG/M metagenome (GOLD analysis project Ga0315315, IMG submission 203699) | Ammonia-oxidizing marine archaeal communities from Monterey Bay, California, United States - M1 40m 3416 | ecosystem: Environmental > Aquatic > Marine > Intertidal zone | place: USA...
TACTAGACGAGTACTAGAAAATTTGTTCTAGTACATTTCTAGTACATTTCTAGTTCATCTGCTGTACATCTCCTGTTGGATTTCCAGTAGTCTGTTGGGGCCCGTTTCTAGTACATTTCTAGTCACTATTTCTAGTACATTTCTAGTCCTAGCACTGTCGAGCGTTTTCATTCGAATGGTGAGCGAGTGCACCAAATGTGCCCGCGCGTTCAGACTCTGGAGAGTGGGACGCGAATGCGCCCCAGGACGGGCGTGTCGACCACCACGGCGACTCGCTTCGGAACGCCCTCCGAGTCGTGGTCGTGCTCGTCCACGAGGTGGTCGATGCGCATGTATCGCTTCGAAAGCGCCGCTCGCAGCTTGGGCGAGGCGAACACGTCGCCCTTGTAATTGACAGTGGCGTAGCCGTCAATGTGCCCCGAGCCGCCGAGCATGCCGCCGCGCATACGGATGAACGCCACGGCCTGCACACCGCGGGGGTCGTGGCCGACGAGCTGGGCATTCACGAACACGCCCATCGTCGACCCCGTAAACGTGGCGCCTTGCGGCGGCAAGGTAAAGCACGCCAATGCGGCGTAGAGCGACAGCATCGGCGGCTCTCCTGTTAGCCCCGTCGCGCCGGGCAAATGCAATTGATAAGGCCGAGTCGCAAAGGCGCATTAGCAGAGCGCGCGCGATGGCGACGCCTCAGCGCCGGCGGCTCGACGTGGTCCTCGCCGTGGGCGAGGCCCACCGCGCGCGCCACCGATATGAGTCGGCACCGACGGGTGCACCACCACCGGGCGGCTGGCCCCGGCTTGGCGATGATACTATCCACGAGGCGGTCGAAGCGGCGTCGAAGAACGGCTGGGTTCACCCGGTCTACGGTCCTATCGCCGACTGGGACGTTTCAGCGGTTACCAACATGGCGGGCTTATTTAACAGTGAGAGGGTTCTGGGTTCTGATGACTCTCTCGACTTAACTGGTCTCGATATTTCGCGCTGGGACGTTTCCAATGTGACGAATATGGCCGACATGTTCGTGAACTGTGCGTCGTTCAAAACCGACTTGTCGCGCTGGGACGTTTCCAGCGTGACAGATATGACGCAAATGTTCTTTTTATGCGCAGACTTCAACGGCGATCTGTCGCGCTGGGATGTTTCAAATGTGAAGAACATGACCGAAGTGTTCGATTTTTGTGAAACGTTCAGTGGCGACCTATCTCGTTGGGACGTTTCCAACGTGAAAAAGATGGCGTCTATGTTCCGTGCTTGCACAGCTTTTCAAAGCGACCTGTCGCGCTGGGACGTCTCCAACGTTACAAACATGTACAGCATGTTTGATCTTTGTTCCGCTTTCAACAGCGACCTGTCGCGATGGCACGTCTCCAAAGTGACGAACATGACAAGTATGTTCTCAGGCTGCAAGGCGTTCAAGAGCGACCTGTCGCACTGGGACGTCGCCAACGTGACGAGCATGGCTAGAATGTTCACCACCTGCAAGGCCTTCAACAGCAACCTATCGCGCTGGAACGTCTCCAACGTGACGAGCATGTCAAGTATGTTCTTAGACTGTGAGACATTCAACGGTGACCTTTCGCGCTGGAACATCTCCGGGGTGACGGACATGAGCGGTATGTTCGAAGGAGCGAGCGCCTACTCCCCAATCTACCCGATCGGCTCGCGCACGCCACCGGTGCGGTTGCCGGTGCTGGCGCGACCGCCCGCGCCCGACCCCATTGACCGCGTCTTTGCGCGGCCACTGCGACCCCCTCTACCGGCGCCGCTACCTCCGCTCGCGCCTCTACCACCACTCGAGCCCCTTCCGCCGCTCGACTGGGACGATAACGCGCGCGCGAAAATTGCAGAGACACTCAACACGTGGGAAACGTTGTTGCGGATGATCGCAGAGGTCAACAGTCTTTCAGGTCCGAACGACAGGGCCCTTTTCAATGACAACGAACAGCTGGCCTTGCAGGAGATTGGCAACATACTCTCAGGCGTGTCCACGCGTTATCCTGGTCGTTTGGCTGACGGCAGTTACCCGGTCGACGCTTTACTTGTGGCGCTCAAAAACATGACAAGGCGGGTGCAATCCTTCAAAACCGATCTGCAGGCGCGCAAGAAGGCCGAGCGGGAGGCGCGCGAGAAGGCCGAGCGAGAGCGCAAAGAGCGCGAGGCGCGCGAGCTGCGAGAGCGCAGGGCACGCGAGAAGGCCGAGCGGGAGGCGCGCGAGAAGGCCGAGCGGGAGCGCAGAGAGCGCGAGGCGCGCGAGCGGCGAGAGCGCAGAGAGCGCGAGGCGCGCGAGCGCAAAGAGCGCGAGGCGCGCGAGAAGGCCGAGCGCGAGGCGCGCGAGAAGGCCGAGCGAGAGCGCAAAGAGCGCGAGGCGCGCGAGAAGGCCGAGCGCGAGGCCCGTGAGAAGGCCGAGCGAGAGCGCAAAGAGCGCGAGGCGCGCGAGAAGGCCGAGCGCGAGGCCCGTGAGAAGGCCGAGCGCGAGGCTCGTGCGGCGCGAGACGAGGCTCGCAAGGAAGCGGCCGCAAGGGCCGAAATGTACGCTCGCGCGGAACGGGCACGGGTGGCCCGCGAGACGCGAGAGAGGGAAGCCCGCGAACTACGTGCGAAAGAGATGCGTGCGGCCCGGGCGCGGGCGGAAGCCGCAAAGGCCGAAGCCGCGCGGGTCGCAGCCGCAAAGGCCGAAGCCGAGCGGGTCGCAGCCGCAAAGGCCGAAGCCGAGCGGGTCGCAGCCGCAAAGGCCGAAGCCGAGCGGGTCGCAGCCGCAAAGGCCGAAGCCGAGCGGGTCGCAGCCGCAAAGGCCGAAGCCGAGCGGGCCGAAGCCGCAAAGGCCGAAGCCGCAAAGGCCGAAGCCGCAAAGGCAGAGGCCGCAAAGGCAGAGGCCGCAAAGGCCGAAGCCGCAAAGGCAGAGGCGCGTTGGTGGCCGGAGAACCCTGACACGGCCGTCTGGACCGGCGAGCAGACGGCCCGTTTGTGGGACACGATCCTCGCGGCGCTTGGCAAGACGCGCGCCGACCTCCCCGGCGGCAGGTTGTCGAGCGCGCAGTGGATCAGGGCGTTTATGAGGAGCGCCGAGCTGCGCGCGGCAGTGGGCGTTCCCCACCCGAACGCCCCGGCCAACGGCCCGCCCGGGTCGAATGGCGGCATCAACAAGAACTGGTTGGTGCGCCTATTCGGGGCCATCGAGTCGGTGCATCCGCGGCCCGGTTGGCTTGCAAAGCAGCCTCCAGATTCGGCGGCGCACCAAGGGATCAAGCTGAGCAAGCTTGAGGGATTCTTCCAGGACGCAAAGGGAAACCTCGCTTACACCGAAGATCCTTCAAAGCAGAAGAATATGCGCTTGAGTAGCAACGACCGCGACACGAGTGGGCCTGCGGGCGGCAGCGTGGTTGACGCGGTGTTTGCCGCGTGGGTGCGAAGGGGAAAGTGAATATTTTTTTTACATCGCGACACTTGTAAATACGCACACCACTTGCTATCTATGCTCCACATCACCCATCGTCACTTATTTCGACACAGCGGCTCTGATTGTGTCGTCCAGAACCACTGACTCCACCAGTACCATCAACAACTTGCCCTTGCTACGCAACGCACGCAGACAACGGGCGATGCCTTGCGCGAGCCGATGGGCCTTCCACAGCGCAAAGATGGCAAATACTACCGAGCCGGCAATGACGACTTCATTCATGGGACTTTCGAATTGAGGCCCCCATTTGGGATCGTCCATGCCAACGCCAATAATCGTGACCTGGTAGAACAGTTTCAGTAGCGTGTATGGGAGAATTGCTAGGTAGCCTCCCATGACAAAGATGTAAAAGAGTGGCGCCAACGCCTGGTCGACGAGGACAATCGCCCACACCCCATATCCTTCTTTGCAAATGAATACAAACTCCCAAAACAAACGGACCCAGTTGAAATCGGGCTGCAGCCATTCGGGGCCGAATAGAACACAGAAGGGTCCTTGAAAGTATAGAAGGCGCAGAGGCATGGACGCCATCTGCCGGATGTCACGCTGTCTATAGGACGTGTGGATCGCATGCGCGAGCGTCCCAGACAGGTCTTGGCAGTATGGAGTGTTCGCGATCTTTGTGAGGGAATAGTCGATGTCTTTGGCTTGCTTTGGCCAATCGGGCAAGCCCGAGTACGACAAGAAGCTGACCCTGCAGCGGCGGTCGACTTTGAGCTCGAGGTTTAGGATGAGCTCCGTCACGAGCGCGTCGCTGACGGTGGTGACGGCGATGATGCACGCGTTGAGCGCGAGCACCAGTCCGATGACGTACGCGGCGTCTGGCCTCGCGGATGCAGAGCGCGGCATTCCGAATACCTTCTTATTCTCAGACGCAGCCTCCCGAACAATCCCCGTCCAGGCGGTGGCCGTGACGGCGTCGAGACGCGCCGCCGTCCGCGCGAGGCCACCCATGTGCAAATTATTTCAACCTGGCCTGGTGCGCTTCCCGCGCGCAGCCCACGCGCGCAATCGTTTCGTTGTACCATAAGTCCAAATGTAGACGCAGAAGAAAAGCAGCAGACCGCGATGGTACCACCGCGCAGACGGATCGACGTCGTGCTTGCCGCGGGCGAGGCGCACAGGGTGCGTCGTCGATATGCGTCGGCATCGACAGGCACACGGCCACCAGGCGGCTGGCCGCCACTCTTCGACGACGTCATCCGAAAAGCCGTGCAAGAGGCGTCCAAAAAAGACTGGGTCCATGCAGTCTACGGACCAATCTCCGAATGGGACGTTTCAGAGGTGACCGATATGAAGGGCATGTTTGCCGGCTACAAGACTTTCAACGCCGACCTCTCCGACTGGGAAGTCTTCAACGTGACGACCATGGACATGATGTTTTTTGGGTGTGCTATGTTCAACAGCGACCTGTCGGGATGGAAGGTCGGCGCGGTAAAAACAATGAAGAACATGTTCGACGGTTGTGTCGCCTTTACCTCCGACCTTTCCCGCTGGAACGTTTCAAATGTAATTTACATGGACTACATGTTCAATGGCTGCGAATCGTTCACGGCCGACATCTCGGGCTGGTCAGTTGGTGGTGTGAATGACATGGCATACATGTTCGCCGGGTGCAAAGCATTCGACGCCAACCTCTGGCGTTGGAATGTGTCTCGCGTGAACAATATGGAGTCGATGTTTTCTCGTTGCTCGGCATTCAGCGGCGATATTTCCAAGTGGGACGTTTGGGCAGTGCAAAGCATGAGCCACATGTTTTCCGAGTGCGCACAGTTCAACTCCGACGTCTCGCTCTGGGACGTATCGAATGTGACGAACGCGCGTTACATGTTCATGGGATGCGACATGTTCAATTCGGACCTGTCGAAGTGGGACATTAAAACCATGCGCGACGGACGGGAAGGCATACTCACAGATTGCCCCAGCTACAGTATCAAGTACCCAATTGGGTCGCGTCGCTATGATGAGGCGGCGTGGTCCATTCATGAACTGCGCTCTGTTCTTGCAAGGTTCGAGGAACGCATATCGGACCTATCCCAAATGACGAAAACAGTTTCCGAACTTGCGGACGATCGCGCCGAGGTATCGGTAAACGGAAAGGTCTACGGCATTTTGGGACTCCGCGAATTTTATGAGAAACGCACTGAGCACTATGAACGCGAGATAAAGGCGTTCAGCAAGATGCTTAAGGCACGCAAGGCGCGCGAGCAGCGTGTTCGTGCCGAGCGCGACGCCGCGGCTTGGGTGCAGCTGCGACGGCAAACGGAGCGGAGGATTGCGACGCGCCAAGCGCAAGAGGGTGCCGACCGAGGTGCGAGGGAAACATGGGCTAGGCGCACTGCTGTGGAGCGAGCCGAGTACGAGGCCCAGGAGCAGGCCGTGCGCGATAGAGCCAAGCGCGAGGCGCGCGAGAAGGAGCGCATGGAGGCTGTCGAGAGGGCCCAACTGAGCATACGCGCGGCGCAGGAACGAGAGCGACAGGCAATCCGCGATCAAGCCGAGCGTGTGGCACGAGAGGAGCGCGAGCGCGCGGAAGCGGAGCGAGTGGCGCGAGAGGAGCTCGGGCGTGAGGAGGCGGAGCGAGTGGCACGCGAAAATGCGGCGCGCATGGCGCGCGAAGAGCAGCGCAGAGAGGCAACCCTTAGGGCCCAGCTGAGCATGCGCGCCGCGCAAGAGCGTGCGAGACAGGCGGTGCGCGACCAAGCGGCGCGCGTGGCCCGCGAGGAGCGCGAGCGCGCGGAGGCGGCGCAGGCGGCACGCGAGAAGGCGGAGAGCGATGCCCGCGAGGAGGCGGAGCGAATGGCTCGCGAGGAGGCGGAGCGCAAGGCGCGCGAAGCGCGTTGGTGGCCGGAGAACCCCGACACCGCCGTCTGGACAGAAGAGCAGACCTCGCGTCTCTGGAACACGATCCTCGCGGCGCTTGGCAAGACGCGCACCGACCTCCCCGGCGGCAGGTTGTCGAGCGCGCAGTGGATCAGGGCGTTTATGAAGAGCGCCGAGCTGCGCGCGGCAGTGGGCGTTCCCCACCCGAACGACCCGGCCAACGGCCCGCCTGGGTCGAATGGCGGCATCAACAAGAACTGGTTGGTGCGCCTATTCGGGGCCATCGAGTCGGTGCATCCGCGGCCCGGATGGCTTGCAATGCAGCCTCCAGATTCGGCGGCGCACCAAGGGATCAAGCTGAGCAAGCTTGAGGGCTTCTTCCAGGACGCAAAAGGAAACCTCACTTACGCCGAGGATCCTTCGAAGCAGAGGAACATGCGCTTGAGTAGCGAAGACTACGACACGAGTGGCCCCGCGGGGGGCAGCGTCGTTGACGCGGTGTTTGCCGCGTGGGTGCGAAAGGGAAAGTGAATGGTTTTTTACATCGCAACACTTGTAAATACGCATACCACTTGCCATGCTCCATATCACCCATCGTCACTTATTTTGCCACAGTGGCTTCGACCGTGTCGTCAAAAACCGTCGACTCCACCAGCGCCACCAGCCGGGCTCCTTTGCCACGCAACGCGCGCAGCCAGCGGGCGATGCCTTGCGCAAGCCGATGGGCCTTCCACAGCGCAAAGATGGCAAATACTACCGAGCCGGCAAAAACAACCTTGTCCAGAGAGTTGCCAAAAGGTGTGCCATGCCTCGAGGGTTTCGTACCCAGACCAATGGATGCGAACTGGTAGAGTAGTCTCAGTACCAAAAGAGTGGTATTCGCGAGGAGGATACCCATCACAAAAATGTAGTTCAGGGGCGCCAGCGCTTGCTCGACGAGCGTAAGCGCAACCGTCCCGTATCCATCCCTAAATGCGCGTACAAGCCCCAAAATCCATTTGGCCCAGTTGTCGTCACCCTTGTGCCACCCACTGGCGGCCAGGCTTTGTAGCGGTCCCGGAAAGAACAAGGTGCGCAAAGGCATGGTTGCAATTCGCCGCGCGTCTTGCCCATGGTCATATGCAAAAATCGCGTCGGCGAGTGTGATGGTGACATCTCGGCAGGATTGGGAGTTTACAATCGTGTTGGGAAGTTCCCACTCCGGAATGAACACACCGTTGTCAACCCACGTTCTGGCCTGCAGGGCCCAGTCGGGCAATCCCGAGGGGAAAAAAGAGCGATCTCTGCAGTGGGACTCGACCTGGGGGTCGAGGCTCTGAATAATTTCCGACACAAGGGCATCGCTGACGGTGCTGATGACGAAAATGCACGCGTTGATCACGAGCACAAACCCGATGACGTACGCGGCGTCTGGCTTCGCGGAGGCTAAGCGTGGCATTCTGAGTGCCTTTCCTACTCTAAGATGTAACATCGCGAACAACCCCTGCCCTGTCAGCGGCCATGACGGCGTCGAGTCGCGCCCCCGCCCGCGCGAGACCACCCATGTGCAAATGATACCACTCACGTAGAGCACACGCGTACACGCTCGGTTTCGATGTACGTCCTATTACACGCTCACGCCCGTGCCCGCGCGGCAAAGACTTCGTCCACGACGGATGCGCAGCAGCGCTCGTGCTGCTCGCCGACGCATTCGTGGTCGGCGCAGCAGTCGTCGGTGGCGAATCCCTCGGTGGCGCTCGCACTCAGCAAAAGGTCTCCTCCGGCAAGGGCGGTGGTTCCCGAGCTGCCGGCGACGGCGGTTCCGTAGAGATCCTCGAAGCCGAGCAGACGATTGTACGCGGCCTGGCTGAGCACCTTGGTCTTGTCGAGCTCGTCGTAGACCTTGCGCAGCTTGACAATGTTCTCCTTGAGCTTGCGCAGCTTGGACGCGTTGGCCTTGAGCTCCCTCGGCGTTCCTTCGACCAGAGTCTCGTCCGCGGCCGACTCGATTGCGGCAAACACCGCCGAGATGCGCCGCCCGTAGTCGCTGCGCATCTTCCGAATCTTAAACTCCGCTCGGAAGCCCATGATGTAGATCTTCAAAAACAGAATGTCCCGCGTGTCGTCGCCAGTGTTGCCACCTCCGCCTCCGCCGCCGCCGCCCCCGCCGCCCCCACCTCCGCCGCCTCCGCCGCCGCCTCCACCGCCTCCGCCTCCACCGCCTCCGCCTCCACCGCCTCCACCACCGCCGCCCCTGCCGCCGCCCCTGCCGCCGCCATTGTCGGGAAAGAAATTGTCCCGGGCCACAATAAGGGCGAGGGGCACGATCCGCATGGCCGTGTAAATCTGCGCGTAAAGCGCCAGCGTTCCCAGCACATTGTGCCGGTCTGTGTACTCGGTATAGTTGTTCAAGACGGTCGCGATCCAGTTGGCCATCTGCAGGAAGCGAGGGTCCGTCTCGGCCCAATTGCCCTTGTTTTGGAGCCCTTCCATGAAAAGGGGCCCCACAACTCGGAATGCAAAGTCCTGGCTCTCGAGGTCGGTAATCTGCAAGACCTGCGCCTTGAAGTACGCATAGGTGAAGAGCTGCGGCATTCCTTTGCTCTTGAAAAAGGGCATGTTCGTAAGGTAGTAGTCCTTGATCTCGACCGCCGATGGCATCAGCTCGCGGATGTCGGCGTCGAGGTCGTTTTCCTCGGCGGGAAGCGGCGGGCGCATGAACTCGTACATGACCTCGAGCGGCGTCTCCTCCTTGAGCAGCGAGCACGCTTGCGTGATCAGCCGGATGGCAAAGAGCGCGTCGAGGAGGAGAAAGCCCCCTCCGAGCAGAACGTCGGCGGAGCCGAGTCGGCCCGACCGCTTCCGCTCCGCAAAGTACAGCAGCTGCACGAGGATGCACGCGAGCGGCAGGTAAAAGGACCGGGCATCCTCCACCTCTTCGATCTTGCCGAGTATCTTCATCAGCAGATTGAAGACGCCGACGCCGTCGCCGGGGATGGCGCCCGTGCCGACCTGCTCGGCCGGCAGCGTGCTGTTGCGAAAGAGGTCGAGCGCCGCCTCCGTCACCGACCCCGACACCCCGCCGAACATGGCGTCGACGAGCGGCCGGGCCCTGCGCTGCGACTGCGCGGCGGCGTCGGCAAACTCGGGCAGGACCGCGAGCTCCTGCGCGGCGCGCTTGCACTCGAACGCCTCGGCTTCGGTGAGCATCTTCACGCGCACGCCCATTGGGATGCAGGCCAGCAGGATGGCCTCGTGCGTCGCGGTGAGGCCCTCGAGCGACCCGTTGTCGTCGAGGGCGGTGGACCACATCAGGCGCAGCGACTCGGAAAGCGCGAGGTCGAGCTCGATGGTGTCGATCAGCACCTTGGCGTTCTGCGCCTCCTTGGCCTCGGCCTCGATGGCGCGCAGCTTTGCGACGGCGGGGTCGTCGCGGCGCTGGCTGTCCAGGGCCAGCTGCCGAAACAGCAGCGCGGCACGGTCGGTGGGGACGCCGTCGCGAGAGGGCGGTCCGCTCATTGCCAAAAAACCGCCGCTGTCCTCGCTGTCTACAGGGCCTCGTACCACCGACTTATGGATACCAACCCCGACACGCGGCGGCCAACACCTCGCCGAGCGGCGCGACCTTGAGGCCATTGGCGCTCGCGCGAAAGACGGTCGTCTGCAGCTGCGCGTCGACGCCGACCGCGGTCTCCGGCAGCACGAGGATCGGCGGCCCGTCGAAGAGCTCGGACGCCATCGCCGCCGCAATGTGCACGCACGCGCGCCAACGCGCGATGGCGCGGTCGTACCGCTCGGCGTCGTCCTCGCGCCGCTGGCGATTCTCCAGGTCAATCTGCTGCAGCGTCGCAGCGTACTGCGCGTTTGTGCGGGCCTGTTCGGCAGCGTACGTGGCGATCAGGTCCGTGTAGTACTGGTACGTGTTCAGGAGCGTCCGCGCGACGGTGGTGAGCCGGCTGCGAAGGGCGGTCGCCTCCGCTTCGCGTCGGACGCGCGCGAGGATCTGCGCGTCGGTCAGGAGGGCCTCGTCGACAAAGAAGGTCGCCTCCGCGCGCCGCCGGGCCAATTCGGCGTCGAGTCGCGCCTGGTTCATCGCGTTGAGCTCGCTGTAGGACGCCTCGTCGGCGTCCGTGGCGACGGTGGCGGACGTTGGCGCCGCCGCCGTCTCGGCGGCCGGTGCGGACGGATCGCCCTCGATCCGCACGGCCGAGAGGTCGGCCATCCCGGGGAGGGTGTCGGCGTTGGCAACCGTCGGCTGCTGCTGCAGCGTGTCAAAGCGAAGGAGGGGTACGACGCGCGACAGCAGCATGATCAGCGTGATGGTCCGCTGGCGCGCGGCCTCGTTCAGCTTTGCCGGGGTGGTCGGCGGCGGCGGCGCCGGCGTGTCGCGCGGCGGCGGCGGCGGCGGCGGCGCGACGCGCACCGTTTGCGCGCCGCCCGCGGGGGCCGTGCTGGCGACGACGACGAGCGCCTGCAGGAGCCGCTCGACGGTGAAGATCATGCAGTCGTACTTGTCGGCCACGGCGGCGTCTTCGGGCGCGAGGTCGGCGGTCGCCAGCAGCGCTCGCGCCGTCGTCGGCGCGGCAGGGGCGGCAGGGGCGGCAGGGGCGGCGCCGGCGCGGCGCGCGGGCGCGCGAATCCGTGGGCGCAGCGGCATTGCAACGGCGACTTCGATCGTGCAAACCTCGTCAGTCGGCGGCGCCGCGCCGGCCGCCGGCGGCTCGCACCCTAGGCACACGAGATGCAGCGGGTGGCGCGAGGCGGCGCCGTCTGTCGCGAGGCAGCGCACGGTCACCCGCACGGCGCGCGACTCCGCGTCGGCGTCGATGGCGTCCTCGAGCAGCCCGAGCCACACGGGCGTGTCCTCAAAGCACGCCGCCGGGTGGAGGGCGGGCCTCCACCACTCGCCGGCCGCAAACGGGATGGCGTACGTGGCGGACGCGGGGGCTGTCCGTTGATCGTCTGTGCGGAGGGCGAGGAAGCGGTCCGCGAGGTCGTCGAGCGGCAGCGGCGGCGACGCGGCGACGCCCGTGAGGGGATTGCGCGACCCCGTGACGTCGGCGGTCTCCGTGTCGTCCGGCATGTCGAGTCGGTACGCGGCGAGTCGCTGGCGCAGCGCCGCGCGCGTGCGGTCATCGAGCGCAGCGGCCGGCCTCGGCGGCTCGGTGGGCACGTCGGGGCTCTGCGCGGGCCCGTCGCCCACGTCGACGTCGAGCATCGCGGCGGTCGGTGCGGGCACGCCGCTCGCCGCGGAGACGAGGCGCAGAATGGGCCGCTCGTCCACGGCTTCGACGAGCGTATACGCGGCGGTCGCACGGTCGAGGAAGAAGGCGTCGGCAAGTGCAGACACGCGTTTGAGCGCGCGAATGGCGTGGTCGACCTGCGCCTCGACGCCGTAGAAGACGTTCCCGCCCACCCACCGACCGGCCAGCGTCTGGAGCGCGAGGCTGGGCAGCGCGGTCGGGTCGGCGCCCTTTGACGCGCGCACCGCGCGCATCGCGGCACGCAGCTCGCCGACGGCCGCGCCGACGGCGGGAGGGCGCCGGTTCAGGAGCGCGGCGAGCCGCTCGCGACGCCGGTCGGTGGCGGCGAGGACGGGCGCGGCGTCGGGCCAGGCCCTCCACGCCGGCAGCGCCGCGAGGGCGCGGCGGAGCACCGGCCCGCGCTCGTACGCGTCAAAGAGCGCGTCGTCGTCGCGCAGGCGCAGGGCGCCTCCCGTGTCGGACGCCGGCGCGTTCGCGGCGAGCCCCGGAAGGGCCTCGAGCAGCGCCGCGGCCTCCCGAAGCGCCTCGCACGCGTCTGCGAGGGGCGAGGCCATGAGATCGGCCAGCGTGTGTCGGCGGCTCGCGGCCAACGCCGCCTCGCAGACGTGGTCGGCGACCACGTCCACGAGCGCTCCGCCCGTCAGGGTCGGCGGCGCTCGCAGCGGGAGGCTGAGCGCGTCGCCGCATTCGGGCACTGCGCGCGCAATCCACGCGCCGCGGCGCGCCTCGTCGGCGCGAGCGTGCGTGTCGTAGCAGGCGAGGGCATTCTGCGCCGCCAGCGGCATGCGCACCGAGTAGACGCCGCGCGCGCGACGCCGCTCGCGCGTGTGCTTGGTCCACGCTCCGCGCGTGCGGCTGGCGACAAAGGCGGCGCTGCACAGGCAGAGCCGCACGCGCTCGACGGCCGCAAAGCGGAGCGTGCTCGCACCGCCGGCGATCAGGTGCTCCGACGCGGCGCGCTCGAGCACGCGGCCCGTCTCGGCGGCGGCGCGGCCGGCTTCGGCGAGCGCCGACGCGATGCGCGTGGTCGGGTCGTCGATCGTCGAGTACGACGCCTGGACGTCGTCGTCGAAGCGCGCCGAGAGGCGCAGCGGCGCCGACGCGAGGCGGACGAGGTGCGGCAGTCGGCGCACGGCCGAGGGCGGCACCACAGCCCCCGCGGCACGGTCGACGTCGACCACGTCCACCGCGGCCCGGATGGCGTTGGCGAGGATGTCGAATTCGGTCAGGAACCGGTCGCGGTTCAGTCGGAAGGCGTCGGTGCGGTAGCCCGCGAGGTAGCGCAGGGCGTCGTTCTTGAGGTCGCCAGTGACGACCATCCCGGCGAGCACGGGCGAGCTCTGCAGCGGCGCGTCCGCCTCTTGTAGCTTGGCGCGCACCTTGGCAATCGTGGCCGGCAGCTGGGACGCGGCGTCGTAGTATCCGGCCGCCAGCCAGCCCGCCTCGAAGGCGTCGTCCGACTGCACCAAGAAGACGCGCGGGGCGGCCTCGTCGTCGTAGACCACCAGACGCAGCGCAAAGTCGACAAACCCGTCGCCCTCCAGCGACTCGCGCTGCAGCCCGTCGGTGAGCACTCGGTTGGGCACCAGCGCGGCGTCAATCTCGCGCAGCAGCGCCTCCAGCGCCTGCAGCTCGGCCTCCGAGGTGGTCGCGCTGTTTCGAATCTCCTCGAACACCCGCGCCCGTTCCGCCGACCCGCCTTGGCTCGCGAAGCGAAAGTACTCCAAGACGACCGCGTCGTCGTACCTCCGCTTCTCGCGGAGCGTGGCCGCCGTCCACGCCTCGCCCTTGTTGGACCACTCGCCACTGGAGTCGAAGCCCGTCAGCTTGTAAAAGAGCGAGCCGATGCTCAGCAGCGGGATGTTGACGTCCAGCGCTTTGGCACCGTCGTCTTGGTCGCCGGCGGATTGGGCCGCCGCCGCGGGGGCGGGGTCCTCCGGCGTCGGGTACCCGCATTGGGCGTACAGGGCCCACGCCGAGCCGCACAGCGTGGCGAGCGCGTACCCCGCGCGGACTGTCAAGAGCCCGGGCGTCAGGAGCGAGAGCGCCGTCAGGTAAAACCCGTAGACCACGCCCGCTCCGGGAAACACCCTGGCGAGGGCGCCGGACAGTCCTTGCCTCGCATTGGACGCGAACGCGAGCACCTTCCTCCACGTGGCCAGCAGCTGCCCGGCCTTTTCCTTGCGCTCCTTGCGGCGATCGACAAACGTCACGTACGGCGGGCGCGTAAAGCGCATGGGGTACGGCGCGACGGCGACCGTCGCCTGCGTGTCGGAAGGGCGCGTCGGCGCCAGCGTCGCGCGCGCGACAACGGGCTCGCGCCCGGCGTCCACCTGCTCGCCGGAGAGGTGCGTTCGTTGCACGATCTCGAGCTCGAGCCGTCGCGGAGCGCACGCGCCATCTTCCACCAACGCGCCGACGAGCAGCGGTGCCGGGACCCTGCGGCGCGTCGCGTCCTCCTCGATGGCCTCGGCAAGCACAAATCGCGGCACGGTGTGAACGCCGTCCTCGGGCACGGAAATCCGCCCGTCGAAGAGCAGCTGGTACTCGCCCGCTCGCGTCTTGCGAAGCAGCACCTGCGTGCCCGCGCCGCCCGAGAGCGACGGGTCGGCGGCCGTCGCCGAGCGCGACGCCAGCGAGTGCTGCTGCAACGGCACGTCCTCGCTGCCGGCGACGGCGGCGACCTCCTCGGGCGTCGTAAAGTAGCGATCGGCGAGGCCATTGCCCGCACGCCACTCCGAGGGGGCGGACATGTGATCACGGCCGCGGCGGCGACGGGAGGGGCGGCCGCTGCGGGAGCGGCGATTGAAACTCGGGCCGCGCGGGTTTGGAACCGGTGGGCCGGGCGGGCGGGGCCGGAGGGCGCCCGGGCATGCTGCGCTGTTAGTAGGCGGAAAGGGACCAGGATATCAAAAAGTGATAACGCCGGAAAACGAGGGCGGTGGGCATGGACGCACGAGCGCGCACCATTCCCTCCGCTGCTGCTGCTGAGCGCGCCGCGGCCGCGCAACTCGCCGATGGCCACCGACGCCGAGGACGTGCCGGCGTTTGAGCCGAAATCATCATACTCGGCGTTCGTCTGTCGCGCCCTCGACGCCGCCAAGCGCGGCGCCGAAGTGGAGCACGCGTGCAAGCGCCGGCGGTTGCGCAAGGGGCTCGCGAGCGTCACCGACCCGCAAAAGCGGCCGGGCCTGGCCGTCTTGGACGCGCGCTTTGCGCTCGGGCTCGAGAGTGACGAAACCTATCTTCGCGGCGGGCTCGCGTGCATTTACAGCGCAGCGGGCGGGTCGCAGGCCGACGGCGACGGCGGACGGACGGCGTGCGACGACGACTCGTCGAGCAGCGAGGACGAGGGCACGGTCGTCGTGCAGCCGCTCGCGCCGGCGGCGCTGTACGCGCCCGATGTGCTTTCGGGCGTGCGCTCCGGCGTCATCCGCGCAATCAAGCGCGACCACAAGGCAAAGCAGTCCGAAGCGCCCGGCAATGTGCGCAGGGCCGCAAATGCGCTGCGCGTGCTGCTGGGGCTGGGCGCGATCCGAGGGGCGGTGGAGACCGCGATGGGGAAGGACGAGGCCGAGGCCGCAATCGAGATCAATGGGAAGATCGCCGGTGGCAAAGAAGCGACGCCAAGCGACGTTGCGGCGCTACGGGCACTGTTCAATGCGCTGCGGGCCACGCTGAGCGTGGGCAACCTCGCCACGCGCATCACCGACGGCATCAGGGACGCCATGGAGCGTCTCGAGGACGACAAGCGGCAGCTCCAAGAGAACAACGGAGCCCTCACGATACAGGTGGCGAGGTTGAGGGCGCTGGCGGACCGCCTCGGCAAGCAGAATGCGGGGCTGCAGACCGAAATAACCCGGCTCGAAGTTGAGATTGCCGCCCTGCAGCAAGCGGTGGTCGGCCTCGAGTCGGAGGCGGTCCTGCTGAGGCGCAATGTGACCGTGGCGCTGCAGCGCGCCGCCGCCGCAGAGTCCGCTGCCGCTGGACTGCGCGCCGCGACTACGCAATCCGAACAGGCGCGCATTGCGGCCGAGGCGCAACGCAACGAAGCGATTGCGCGCGCGGAGCAAGCGGAGGCCGCACTTGCATTCGCGCAGCAGCAGCTCGCCCAAATCTCCGACCAGCTGAGCGCGCTCAATGCACAGCTCGAGGCGGAATCGCGACAGCCGCAGCAGAGCTTTGTGCCAGGCGCCGGTGGGCCGGCGGCGGCCGGGCCTCCGGCGCCAGGCCCAAGCCCGTCGGTGGCAGCGGTGCGTGGGTTGTTCGGAAGCGTCCGACAGACGGTAGCCGACATCGAAGGCGGCAGATTTCCGCGACAGCGCGACGCGACCGAGCCGGGGGCGGCGGCGGCGAGGGCGGAGGTGTCGGCGGCGAGGGCGGCGGCGGCGGCGGCGGAGGCGGCGAGGGCGGAGGCGGCGGCGAGGGCGGAGGCGGCGACGAGGGCGGCCGAGGCGGCAAGGGCCGACGTGGCGAGCGCGAGGCAAGCGGCGGCGGAGGCAAGAGCGGCGGGGGCAAGCGCAACCGAGGAGGCAATCGCGAGAGTGAACGCTGCGAGGGCCGACGCGAGGAGGGCGGACGAGCGGGCGAACGCGGCCGAGTTGGCAGCCGAGCAGGCTAGGGCCGCGTTGGCGGCCGAGGCGGCGAGGCCGGCCGAGGCCGAGGCCGTGCCGGCCTCGCAAGCGGGACCGTCCGCGCCCCTGCCCCCTGCGGCGCTCGCCTCCGCGCTCGTCACCACCCGCGTCTCCATTCCCGCCGTCTCCGACCGCGCTGTGCGGCGCTACCGCGTCGCGGCGGCAATGGCCAACCTCTTCCCCTCCGACGACGCCACTGTCGCCCGCCTCGTCTACGACTGCGCGGGGCTCTCGCTCGCGTGGGTTTTCAACAGAACCCAACCGCTGCGCGTCGGGTCGCGGCCGGCCGCCACAGAACGATCCCTGGTGCAAACGGTGCCCGCCGGCTGGGCGGTTGCAGAGTCGAAGACCTCCAACCTGGCCGGGACAGTGGACGTGGAGCTGAGGGACGTGGAGGTTGTCAGGCAAGACGTGCCGTGGGACGTTCTTTCGTCCGTGGACAGCCCCAACGAGTACGCGAGGCTGCTGAGGCTGGCAAACGTCTCCGCCTTGAACGGCCTCTTCGACGTCGGGCGCGGACAGGGCCCGGTTGCCCTGTTCGCAAACGGACTGCTCGCCGAGCACCTCGTGTATACGCGCATGCTCGACGGCGACGGTGCGAGTCTGACGCTGAAGAGGTTCATCGAGCCGTCGACGAGACGCGTCCTGGTGCCGATTCCTGTCGCCTCGCCGCTGGCGATTGCCGATGGCAAAAAAGCCCTCTTTTCGAGCCAAAGCAGTGTTCGACCCAAGCTCGAAGACGCCTTTGGAAAAGTCTTCAACCGTGTTTTTGCTCTCGAAGAGGGCACCTCATGGAGTCGCACAACCCCAGATTCTTCGGGCAACGCCTTTCTCTCGGCGGTGACGAAGACAAAGGTGCAACAGGCCGTGGAGCGATTGGAACGGAACGCCCAGCTGAGCAGCAATGTCCGCACAGCAACCCGCCTGGCGGAGCCGGCGCGCGTCGACGCGCAGCTGAGCGCCTCGCTCGTCTCGCTCGGCGCGCTCGGCTCGCTCGGTCTACCTACAGGCGGGATCGCCGCGAGCCGCATCGCGTCAGACGACGACGGCCGCTTTCGAGAGATGCCCACGCCCGAGCAGCTCGCAATCGTCGCCGCCGTGCTCGACCCCCAAGCCTTTGCCGCGTACGCACCGCCAGCAGACGACCGCACCACAAATCACACGGACCAGTTGGTCCAGTTCTTGGTCGACACGCTCTTGCGCGGACCCGGCACCGCCGAGGAGCCGGCCGTCGACGCCAACGACTGGGATGGCGTCCAGGCGCGCCTCGAAGCGTGGCTCGCCGTCGAGTACCTGCCCGCCACCTACCGCGTGGATCCCGTCAGGGCCCTTGTCCAGGCCTCGTTTGGTGATGGGCTCAGCCCGCTGGCATTGGATCGGAAGCAGAGCATCTTTGCAACCCCACAAAATGCGCGGCGCATCGTCAACGCGCACAACCTCTCGGCCGCGCTGTTTGCGTGGGCGAGCGGCGCCTCGCAGATCACCAACCTCGTCGCCGCGACCTCCGTGCCGGACGTCGACGGCGTCGTGCGCATCGCCCGCGTTCCGCAGCCCGTGGCCCTCGCCCCTGTTGCGTTGCTCGAGGAGATTCCCAACGTTCCGAGCACCTTTGAGGCCCGCTACGCCGAGACGCGCGGGCTCGTCGGCTGGCACGGCCCCCTCTGCCCGCTCGACGACGCCGCGCCCGACGCCGCGCTGCTGCCCTTTGAGCTGCCGCCGCCGCACGAGACGGCCGCCGCGCTCGCGCCCCTCCGCGGCGTGATCGCCGCGCACCGCGCCCAGCCGCCCTCGCCATCGCCCTCGCCACCGCGCCCGCACGATGAGCCCGAGACGCTGGCGGCGTTGGAGCGCCTGCGCGCCGACGTTTGCGTCTCGGCCCTCGACGCCAACTCGGCGCTGTGCCCGACGGTGCGCACGGCGCCGCGACGGCGGCGCTGGCACGTCACGTCGGCCACAGTCGGCAAGGCCGCCGTCTTGGAGCACTGCGTCGCGCGGTGCCGCGAGCTCGCCGCCTCCGCGACGGTGCCCGCGTCGGAGCGGGCGCTCTTTGCGACTGCGGCGGCGCAGCTCAAGCTCCAGCAGCTGCCCTCGCTCTACGCCGCGCGCCGCGCAAGCCGCGAGGCGGACGGCTACGCCGCCGCCGCCGACGACGTCGCGCCGGTGGGCGTCGCCGCGCGGATCAACGGCACCGTGTGCTTTCCGATTTCGCACGCGCACCACGAGCTCGACGACGCGGCCGCTGCCCAGGCGACGCGCGCGCTGCGCGCCGGGCTATCCGCAACGGGCGCGCCGGCGGTCTTCGTGCCCTCGTACGCGCAGGTGCAGCCGCTCGAGCGGCGCGAACGCGACGACGATGTGCCCATGGTGACCACGGGCGCCGTGTTTGAGGTGTCGGACACCCTCTGTCCCGACCAGCTCGAGGCCGAGTCGTGGGCGGCGGTTGTCGAAGTTGCACTATCGGGGCTCGACAATCTGAGCGGCGCGAGCGCCGCCGTCGAGCGCATGCTCAGCAATGCCGAACGCGACGGCGGCCCCTCGGGCGGTCCCGGGGTTGGGGCCTTGGAGCGGCGTGAAGCTACGTGGACGGAATGGCTTCGCGAAATGAACGTGTCCCACGATCGGCTGCTGGTCTTCATTCGACTCGTCGCGGGCGGCTTGGGGGAAGACGTCGAATCTTTGCTGGTTCGGGACGAGGAGCACGCCGCAGCGACGCGGGAGCTGAATAAACAACGCCTCGAAGTCGTCAAGCGCGTGAGCGACGCCCAGTCCAAGCTCGTGGAAACGTTGTTGGGCGGCTTGATCCGAGAATCAACGCTTTCGCTCACTCGCAATCCGGCCGGGGAGTTGGTGGTGGTCGATGCGAAAATGCGCCAAGAGCTGGGCGACCTGGCGCGCGGCGAGTCCGGGCGGCCATTCTTCGACAGTAGCGTCACGCTCCGCAACCTCGCGGAGAGCGACGCCAAGCAACAGGTTCGTGTCGGCGAGGTGGTGCAGAGCATCAACGACATCGCCGGGCGCCTCCGAGATTCGCTCACCAGCACGCTGACGACGGCCGAGGGCGTGGGCGCGAGCCTCGACGAGCTCGCGAAACCGCGCAACTCCTTTTCGGTGGCGCTGAAGCACGAAGTCCTGGTGGCCATCCGTTCGGCGCACGACAGGCTGATCAATTCGCCCGAACTTGCGCGCCAGCGGCCGTTGGCGCTCTACGAATTCGTCGAGTCTGGATGCTCCATACTCAGCCAGCGCTTTGCCGAGTTTGTGGCCACGTATCTGCAGCTGCAGCGCATGAGCTCGGGCGCCTCGGCGCCATTCGTCCCGCTCGCCCAGCAGTCGCGGGTCGCGCACACGCTGCGGATTTCCATCCAGCGGTGCATTCACGCCGCCGTCGCCTACCTCGCCGCCGTTCCCAGCCGGCCCGTGCGGCGGAATGGCGAGGCCGCCCGCGAAGCGCGGGAGCGGCTGCTGAAGAATGCGTCGGCGGTCTCGAGCGTCGTCGCGCCTGGAATGCGCGGCCGCCGCTGGTGACCCTCCCCGGTTGGGGTACTGGAAATCCGACTGGAGATCCACAGCAGATGAACTAGAAATGTACTAGAAATGTACTAGAAAAAATTTTCTAGTACTCGTCTAGTTCGCTCCATTCGCCAGGGTGCATGGAACCCATGCATCGGACGCGAAAAAAACAAATCCACCCGCGTCGCATGCACGCCGTCCGCGTCAGTCCGCACCCCCCGCGCACACGGCGCCCGTTGTCGAATTCACTTGGGTGTCGTCGGAGCTGTTGTCGCCGTAGCGTTCGCTCGCTCGCCGGACGTCGTTGGCCTCACACTCGGCCGCGAAGCGTTCGAGTGTCATGGGCAGGCTTTGCGACGGCTCGTTCGTCTTTCCGACGAGCTTGCCGATGACCACGGCCCTTGATCGCTTCGCGGCCCGCGTCTCCTCGTCGTCGCTGGAGTGCGGCGACGGCACGTGCAGTGCGTGTGCCAATTCGTCCCGCTCCCGCTTCCGCCGCTCGCTGATGGTGCGTTCTTTGTGTTCCTGTTCTCGAGCGCGCTCCGCCGCTTTGCGTGCATGCTCGGCCTCGGCGGTGGCTTCGGCCGCCTTGATCTGTGCCGCGGTCAGCTGGTCCTGCAGGCTCGGGCTTGCGCCTTTGGGCGGCGGTGGCTCGATGCCCGCGGCTTTGGCGGCGTCACAGACGCGCAGGTGCGTCAGGCATTGTCCCGCTTTTGCTGTCTTGACGCGTTCAATTGGAAGCGTCAGGAACGACACGTGACAATGAGGACATGTGATGGAAACGTAGGAGCGCGACGGATTGATACCGCTTTGGTATTTGGCGGGTCGTTCGAAGGGGTCGGACACGACAAAGTCGGCGTAGAGCTTGGGTGGCATCTACCAATGGTAATGGACTACCAATGGTAATGGACTACCAATGGTAATGGACTGCCAAATACCACCCTTGGCAATGGTTGGTGCACCCTACAAGAAAATTGTCACCTTTGACTGGCGGCAGGGCGCTGTCTATAGTCTAGCGCGACGGGACTATTGGAAAACTCACAACACCCGCACCTACGGCCCCATCGACTTGAGCTTCTTGGTCACCATCCACTCGATCTTTCGCGGATCGTCGTCGGGCATGTTTGCGTACCGCTGCTCCTCGATGATTCCCCGAGCCCTCTGGCGGTAGCTTGCCTCCTGTTTGGGCGTGTAGCCGCCGCTGGGCGCGTCATCCACGTTCTTGGAAGCGTAGTAAGCCGCCGCGATAATCACGGCGAGCACGATCACGAGTACGATGATAAACGTGGGGTCGTCGCCGCCTTCGCTCATGGTCTTCCACGCGCTTTTACTCACTCGCGCACAATTCGGGACTTATCGATCATAACACGCGCGACACTCACGCGAGACGTTCCGTTCATGACACTCACGGGTTCCCGTCCCACTGTTCGTTCCGCACTCGGTCGAGAGGCGTCACGTTGCGGATCTGGCCCACCTTCTTCGCAGCTCCGCCCACGAGCAGTGGTGTGG
>Ga0315315_10001549_pt1 | contig 21167 bp, 24 predicted proteins | sample M140m3416metaG_FD_203699 | JGI IMG/M metagenome (GOLD analysis project Ga0315315, IMG submission 203699) | Ammonia-oxidizing marine archaeal communities from Monterey Bay, California, United States - M1 40m 3416 | ecosystem: Environmental > Aquatic > Marine > Intertidal zone | place: USA...
TGTAGGACTTACATTAAATGTACTTGCTTTGGCATCTTTATACCAATTACTGCTTAGTTCTGGTCCACAGTATCTGCAACGTAAGTTACATACATTACTAAATCTAAAATCTAAATATACAATGTGTAAATCATCTAAACTTCCATCTGGATTTGTGTTCTCTACTTTGTCCCAATGTTTAGATAGCCAGTCTTTATTACTTCTAGTACGCAAACTATCGTGTCCATAGTTTTCTTTCTCATAACAACGTACACATTCTTTACATTTTTTGCCGTTTAACATGTTTAGACGTATTTCTTTCATTCGATCACTGTTCCAAACTTCCTCTAAACTGTTTTCTCTTAAATCTCCTATATTATGTTCCCAAGGAGAATCACAACAAAGCATGGTCTTACCATTTGGCCACGGGTGCATATGAATCCAGGGCAGGATACACATGGCTTCGTTATCTTTGTGGTCTTTAAAATCCATATTAAAAGTTTTCTCTTACCCAAGAATAAGATTTTTTATCTTGCTCTTGAAAAATTTGTTGTAATAGTTCTCTATTTTTTATAAATCTGTTTGAAATATTTTTATCTCTTAGAAAATTTATCCATTCTTCAACCGTACGCATTTCTGAGATATTTTTTAATTGTGTAAATACTAAATCACAACGTTTTATAATATTATCTTCTTTGTCATAACTGTGATCTACAATATCATCAAATACATCAAAGCCCAATCTTCTTAATATCTCTACATAACCAGGTGTTGCAATAAATAAAGGTATCTGATTGCAACAAAAAGGCTTAGTAGTTTTTTCAGTAAACATTATTCTATCTGAAATATCTACACACCAGTCTACTGGTATGTCACTATAAATTTTTTCGTGCCTTCTATGATCATATCCTATAGTTCCTTCTTGAACTATATTAAATATTGCAGATGAAAACTCGTTATTAAATCCATGAATACTAGAATCAATCTCGTCATGCTCTAATGTAATAGGAAATTTATCTCTTACATCTTCATCTAATAAATGATTTAAAAGGTTATCTTCAAAAATATGCATTGTTTGTTCGCCCCAAGCACAACTTATTATTCCTTTATTAGATAATTCTTTATCTTTTATAATTTTAGATGTTAAATAAAAACGTTCTTGCCTAGCCTTTCTGGAAACACATACAAATAATTTAGATTTGTTTTCTAATCCGCCTGGTGTTGGCATGTCTCCAAGTTGATTTGTTCTAAAGGAATCTTTAAAAAAGTAACTAGAAAAAATATGTTTTATTTTCATTGAAATATCTATATGCTTATATAACTCACCTTTAGTAACTCCGGCGTCAATCCATAGGATATTTTTATAACCTGCTTTTTGCAGTATATAAAAAATCATATTCCAATAAACAGAATTTAATGCTTCTGTTGGATAACCTACTATTATGTTTTCATTCTCAGGCAAATTTTTTATAGCATTTTCTGTAAATAAACAAGTCTCATATTCAGATACTCCTTGATAATCTATTATGTTAAAGTTGCCTGTGTTTTCGAATCCATTATAAAATATCAAGTACCTTTCTTCGAAGGATACTATATCGACACCATTAAGAGTCTTAGATTTTACAAATTTAATATCTGTGTTGTATCTCATGTTTATCCAAAAGTTCTATTAATTCTGGGAATACTTCCCTCCAACCTTTATCGTGTTGGCGTATTTTATCTAACTCGTCATTGTACCGACAAAAGTGTTCCCACTTAACTTCGTCCCAATCATCGTCATTATACATGCTTAACAATGTTCCGAGCTCATGTCTGTTACCCATCGTTTTTCTAAACTTGGCATGGGCCTCTTGTCTCACGACGGGAGGTAATATTCCAGGCGATAGGTAATCAGGGTCATATACAAAGTTCATATCTACAGGCACTGGTGCCCAGTTTAAAAACTCGTCTAAATAGATATAACTATATGCACTAACTGTTTGTGTAATTCTCACATTAAGTTCTGGCACTTGCATTATTTTTTCTAAATTTTTCTCTACGTCTGACCACTCCGTAGGGTATCTTATAAATTTGTTTCTGTGATCAAGGTCGTCTATACTAGGACATACTCTTGCTTCTTTAAATTCTTTCCATAATGGTATTGCTTTGTCTGGTACTTGTGTCATATTAATATTATACCATAGTATAATATTTTTACTGCGTCCACTCTCTACTAGCATTTCTAAAAACTTCCAATGTGCTTTAATTAATGTAGGCTCTCCTCCATTAATATATAATACTTCTAAATTAGGTGCACATTTAAATAAGTCCTCATAAAAGTTTTCGTCTTCTGGCCATTGGAAATCATGTTTATGATCTAACCAACTATATCCGTCATTTACGAACTCCAAAGAGTCGACAATTTTTTTATAATCCGCGACCCACCTTGAACTACTTGCTGGATTACAAGTACGACAGCGGACATTACAAACGTTACCAAGACGCAACTCAACAAAACGAAGATCCATAGATATGCCGCCATCCTTATCCGTAAGTCTGGATGCGTAATCGGGGTTAAAGTCCTTATAAACCTCGGACTCATGGACTCTTTTGCTCTTAATTCCCTTTCTTTCCTCATCATAGCACCGTTTACATGCTTTAGGTTCCAAATCATTTAACATCTCCTTTCTAATTTCTTTAAAATAATCACTGTTCATATGTGTTTCTATATTGTGATCATTTAGGTTAAAGAACACATCTCGATCTTTACCGTAATTTCTTGCTCTATTTTTACCGGCAGTCATATCAGATATACAACAAGGGGTAACACCGCCGTGGGGGTGTGTTCCTAGATGTAACCAGGGCAAAGGACAAAATGTATCGTCTTTAATGCTCATATAACACTACCTTTTTCTAAAGATCCATAGTTTTGATCTTCTGCATATTTCTTTTCTTCTAAGTGATAAACAAATTCATATTTTAATATTTGAAATAATTCGTTAAACACTTCTCTAAAATTCTCTTTTCTGTATTTGTCACCTGCAACTGTTTGGGTTTTAAAAAGTTCCCATCGCCAGGCAATTTCTGCCTCTACTGTATCAGTTGGTTGATTACCATACGGTACCACAGTTTCTGTTCTTGGTGTTAATACATGTTTAATAATACCTTTTATATCTTCTTGATACTGTTTTCTAAATTGTGTCAAGTCTAATAAAGGTGCAACTATATCTTCCTTACATTCTTCAGGGAAAATGTTAGGATTATACCATGTAGGAAAGTTGGCTATATTATGAAATATAATAAAATTAGGCCATCTTTCTGCAAACATTTTATGAAACTCTGCAAGATAATGTACGTTTAAACTTGAAACAGTTATAGTAATACCTATGGAAATACCTGGTGTTAAACTGTGAAAATAATCTAAATTCTTACTTACATCTTTCCAATTAGCACCATGTCTTAAATATTCAAAACGTTTTCCTATACCGTCTATACTAACGTTAAATCCTACACTTGCAAAATTGTCTATCATTTTTTGTAGGAAATCTTTATTTAGTGTTGTACCATTTGTACTTAAATTTACATGTACATTTTTTGCAATATCGTCATCTATTAGTTTATTTGCAAATACTTTAAACTCTTTCATATAAAAGGGTTCACCTCCCATAACCTCTAGGTATTTGGCATGTGGTAACCAGTCATTTAAGTCAGTCCAAAATTTACTATTATCTAAATCTGACATTTCTACTTTAACAGATTCTTTAATATAAGGCATTTTTCTTGCCTCTGCTTCTTTAACCCATTTGCTACTGTAATTAGGATTACAAGTTCTACATTTTAAATTACATGTTGTACTTAAAATAATTTGTAAATCCTCAGGCATATCCGGTTCTTCTGTATAATCTATTTCAGGATATCTATATTCTGCATATTCATTATAAATTTGTCTTTTAGATTTTACTCCGTTGTCTTCATCTCTCCAGCAGGCATCACAATTTGTAGGACGTTCACCGTCCCTAATTGCTTGTCTTATTTGCTTATAATAATCGCTGTGAAAGATTTCTCTGATAGAAGTTTCGCCTAAGGTATATTCCTCACCTTCTGAGTCTGTGACTCTTTCTCTTGCTATGCAACATGTTCTAACATGCCCGAAAGGCTCGTTGGAAATATGTTTCCATAGTAAGGAACAATACTTAGGCTCACTCATTATTTTCCTCGAGTATTACCGTAATGTATAACTTGTACACCTTCTATATCTGGAGTTTTTCTCCATGGGTCAACTACAATGCTACCTGGTGCAAAGTTTAACTCTGTACCATTACCTGTTGATACCAATGCATCATCACAGTCTGTAACTTTGTGATCACCATACCAACCTGGTACAGTATCTAATTGATCACCATATGTTATTCCTGGATTATGTGCAAGTAAATATACAGCAGGTTTATCCAATACTTCTTGCGGAGGCATATCTCCTGTCTTTTCATCATAATAATATAATGCATGGCCATTATTAGATACATAATGTCCTACTAACATACTTGCCGAACCGGCTTCGTATTCTACTAAAGGTTTATATGCTTTACCTACAATGATTACTGGAAAGGCGCCTATCATAGTTCTTGTTGTAGGATGCCAATCTCCTTCTGCAAGATCGCAAAGTTTTCTAGCCATGTTTTCTGCTTGTTTTTCTCTTGATAACATTACAGCATCAAACAAGTCATACCCAAGTTCTAGTTCTTCTGCCATCCAACGTAGGGCAATATTATCACGAGGGTGACATGCACCTCCGTCGCCCATGCCTGGCTTCATATAACCTGGTCCCATTATACGTCTGTCACTAGTTGCTAAGGCATCACATACTACTTCTGCGTTTATGTTACCTAAGTTCTCTGCTACGTCTTGTATCATGTTTACTAGACTTACTTTTGCTGATATAAATGTATTGTAAAATACTTTAATACATTCTGTTTCGTCCCAAGTACCTATAATGTATCTTGGTTGGTTCTGCATTATTGTTTTGTAGAAGTCTACAAGTTCTTTTGCATCACCTGTCTCACTTCCATCTTCTGTTCCAATCATTACCATTTCTGGATTTACCATATCCCACTTTACTGTACCCATAGCAATTAAGTATGGATTGTAAACGAATCTAGCATTTGGAATTAAATCAATAAATTCTCTCCTGGTTGTTCCAGGTAGAACTGTTGATATAAGGACTACTAATTGGTCTTTTGTTGCAACCGCATTTACCTCTGAAAGTACTTGCTTGACTAAACTATAGTCAAAGTCCTTATTTGGTAAATGGCTGGTTGGTGCTTTTCCATCATATTGTGGGTCATGCGGTGTAGGTACAGCAATAAAAACAATATCTTGTCCTTTTACTGCTCCTTCCAACGTGTCACTCATTGTAAAGTTTTCAGGCTCTACAGGATTAACATCATAACCAACAACATCATGTACTTCAGCGACCATCTCGGCACAGGCTTGTCCTAACTTACCTACACCGATAAATCCGACTGAGGCCATCTCTATCTCCTGTGTTGTTTGTGTAGTTTAGACTACTTGTATATTTATCAGAGTAGTTTTTGATATGACTCTAGTTCAGATTCTAAATATTTTTCTATAAGATAATAGTGACCGCAGTTTTTAAGTGCTTTTCCGACATTTTGTAAGTCTGTTTTTAGAGAAATATTTGCTCTTTCTCCTGGTGTAATGCCTAATTCTAACATAAAATTATTTAAATCCTTAGAATCAATGTATGTTGCTTCAAAGTTTTCACAAAAATCTAAATAATTACAAGTATGATAATTGGTATGTACAGTAAATGCTCTACCCCAATTATGTTTTTTCTCTTGTTCTCCGTCGCATATAAATTGTGTTAAGTAAAATAATCTATCTATGCAAAAAATTAATTTATCTTCATTGTAAACAATCTTTTCCCATAGTTGTTTGAACTCTTCTCCTTCAGATATTCCACTAAGATAGTCCTGTAATATTTCTTTAAATCCACTAACATATCTTTCCCAAGGATCTCTAACTATAAAATAAAGTTTATAATTATTTTTATAAAGATATTCTACTATTTCTTCCTGTCTACTTTTACGATTAAAATATTCAGGGCCTATACCGTACCAATCTACGTCTGCTTCTCCAACAGTTCGCCAGTCACTAGGCAATTGATTTTGTAATGATGTTGTACCAGTTTTGCCTTTACTGAATATACAAATTTTTTGTTTATCATTTATTGCTAACATTATATACCGCAAGTATTTCCACATGTGGCTAATACTTTTTTATCCTCTATACTTTTATTTAGTAGGTCCCAAAATTTATGTTTAAGAATTTCAGATATTTTATTATTGTATAGTGAATTAAAATTAGGGTCTACACCTAATGTTTCACAATCTTCATTCCATTTATGTATTCGTTCTAAATAGCAACATGGAGTTACTCTACCTCTTGCTGATACATATATTCTAGATGTATTTTTTACTTTACAAGAAACTTCTTTAGATACAAATTTACTATTAGTTCTTCTAGATACAATATGACCTGAAGCATATTGTTTTTGATATTCACGTTGTATGCTTTTGCTAAAGGATGTTAAATCTTCCGGTAAATCTTCTTCATTTATAGGTTGCAACCAATGTTTTACACTAAAGTCATCATTAAGGACAGCACCTACTTTTTGTTTTCCTATTGAAAAATGACTAAATCTAGTAGAAGGTCTAGATAAAAAGCCAGTAAATCCTAAATCTTTTGCCATTTGCTTTGCAGTTTCTAAACTAGTTTGATTATGTTTAAAAAGAGTCATAGCCCATTTGGCATCTCCTCCTGCCTCTATAAATTTTTTTGCATTTCTTAAAACAACATCTAGTCTTGTATTTTGTCTATATAAGGCATGTTCTTCATTTGTAACTCCGTCTATTCCAAATTCTACTTGTAAGCCTAAAGAACCTATGTATTTCCAAAACTCTTCTTTGAGAGCACCACCATTGCTATGTATTCTTATTGTTGCTTCTTTTCTTCTTGTTCCCCACTTGCTTACTAGTTTATCTATAAATTCTATAGGATTAGAATGCATTACTAAATCACCGTAATTGCCATTTATAAGTATATCATTTAAGTTTGGTAAGTCTATTTGGTCTAATAAATCTATAGGAAAATCTTCTTCAATTAAATTATGTGCTAAATGATTACTGCCAAAAATATTACGAGGACATTGAGGACATTTGGCATTACACTTTGAAGTGGGCTCTAAATGTAATCCAACTATGTCCTCTTCGTAAAACATTATCTTTGATTGTCTTTGCTATCAACTCTCATCCACCAGTCGTAAAGTTCGCTGTCTAATTTATAGACATCTTCTATTGTGGTTGCTTCATCTGATCGCATTTCTGCAATTCTTCTTTGCCACTTTCTGCCTTTAAAGAAACTATCTTCATGCTCATCAGGCCATTGTTCCTCAAATGTAGGAACAGTTAGCATATTTTCTAATTCTCTAATTAGTGTTTCTTGCTTATGTGTTGCACGTGGACGTATGTAGTCTAAATTCTCATGTATAATTCTATCTAATATATGTCTTGGCCAAGCCATAGGACTAAAAACAATATCACTATGAAAAGCGAACATTCTTTTTGTTTCTATTTTAACATCTAGTTCTTGGGCATAGTCAAAAAAGTTTTTAAGATCAAACATGCCAGGTCCTGTTAATGTTAAATCCATTAACATTTTGTCGTTACCGCCTGGTAATGCCACACCTTCTCTAAAGTTTCTATCCCATTCGTCCCATTTTAATCCTGTGCGAATAAATTCTCCTATCCAACCTGTGCCATCTATACTTGCACACATTGTCCAGTCTTTTGCTTGTGGTAACCAGTCATATAAGTAATGCTTACCTAATCTCACACGACTTAAATTACTGTTGTAACGTAAGTGGACAAGTTTTAGTGTATCATCTTGTGCTAATCTATCCATTGCTCGCCAATGTATATCATACATAAGTGGTTCGCCACCTACCCAGTAAAGTTCCTCAACTGTACCCGAACAAATATATTCCCAAAACTCTTCTTCAACAACTTCCTTTTGGAACTTGTTTATTATTTTTTTATTCTCCGGAACCATGAACGGCTGATTTTCAGGCGACCATTGATCATGCTTTCGCTTCTCGGCCTCCCATGCTGAACTGAGCGGTTCGCCACACATACGGCATTTAAAATTGCATAAATTACTAACCCTATAATCAAAAGAGATAGGTTCCATTGTAGTATATCCATTTTCGTCTGTCTCCTCAAAACATTTATCTATTTTATTTTCAAATAAGTAGCCTGTAAACCATTGTCTATATGTACTTTGGCTTAATACACTATCATTACATACGTTACATTGTGGTATTTCCTCACCTGCCATAAGTTTCTTTCTTATCTCCATCATGTAAGGTGAGTTCCAATGCTCTTTTAGTGTAACTGGTTTGTAGTCTGCAATAGTTCCTACTGGTCTAAACATACCTGTACTCTCATCATTACTTGCATCAATATATTGTTTTTGCATCATATGATCTTCGCGGGAGGCACAGCACATACGCCTCTCACTTTGAGGAGAAATGTATGTGTGGGTCCAAGGTGCAGTACAGAAAACTTTGTTTTCTGAGTCTGGGTGCATAGCACCATGTTCCCATTTAGGTTTTATTTTACTCATTATTAAATATCATCATTACTGCTGGTTCTTTAGAACTATGTTTTACATCATAATCTGACCATTTATATTCTTTTATGCAATTATATCCAACTTTGCTTAATATTTCTTTCCACTTTCTCATAGGTATAAAAAAATTATAAGGTATGTGTTTGGTATTATCAGTAAATGCGTTACCGCATAAATTTAAATCTTCTTCGTTTAGGTGTTCGTAATCCACATCAAAATTTTCTATTATTAATGTTTTAGGTTGATGTATATTAATAATTTTTTCCATACAGTCTAAAGGACTATGCAAATGATATAATAGGCCACAACATACTACTACATCAAACTTTTCTTTTTCTTTTTGTATATATTCATTATATGTATCCCAAAAACATTCTATATTTTTATGCTGGCTCGCAAAAGTATCGTATAATGGCTCGCAAAAAAATATATCAGGCTCTACACATACAAGTTTCTCAGGATTATTTTCATATATTAATCGACTATGCCAGCCTCCGTTAGCGGCTAATTCTAATACAGATTTATTTTGTACACATGTAAAAATATTATTTTCTTTTAAAACATTCAAATAACCTGACCAATGTGGGTCAACAATATCTTTACTTTCTATAGTATTAGATTCTACCATTTGCTACCTCTAACTGGTTTAGATTAATAAAAAAATCATAAAAACGTTTAGGAGTTAATACAGGACCTTCTGGTGTGTCGTCATCTCCTAAATATTTTTCTATAAAATTTACATCTTTTAATGCTACAGCACAATCTGGATAAATGTCTGGTGTTCTTCCTTCGTAACCTATGGGACAATCTTTAAATTCTTTTTTCATTTCATCTAAATTAGATAAATTTAATTCCTCTATTTGGCAAGGAAATTTTGTATGTGTATGGTATAAACTTAAATCATTTTGTCTTATTGTAGGTTTAAAATATTTTTGTATTAATTCTTTTGTGTAACCATAATCTGTATTACATAAAATGACTTCAGTCCAATTTTCACATACAAATCTAACAAGTTCTTTATTTCTACTACCTTCAAAATGTATTTTAATTTTAGTACTATTACTATGTTCTTTTACCCATACTGCCGCTTCACTATCTGTAACACTCCATATTAAAGGTATACCTATCTCTTCTACAAGATCATTAATTTTTTTAGCATTAAGATCATCAATTTCACTTTTTTTCGCTACTTCTATATATGGTAGATGTCCCCATTTACTTTCTATACTTACATATTGTTTATTTTTAGGTATAGACAGTTTTGGAGTTGCTTTAGAAATAATTACAGCATCAGCATTACATTGTGCGGCGGCAACGATTCTCTTTTGAATTACTTCAAAATCATTTTCATGTCCCATACTTATATTTGCATATAAATTAATCATCTGCTCCTCCGAGCCCGTCTGCTTCTGTGTCCCAACCTATACTACTTCCGCCTTTAGGTTTATAATCAGGCTCAAACTTAAACAAGTCATCATCATAATCTTGATCACTTTCTCCTGTTTGTCTTCCTCTCATTTTCATTTCAACAACTTTAACTTCGCCGTCTTCTGTAACAATACGTTTAGCATATAAACTATCTTTTACACCGTGTGTTTTAGGTGCTTGTATATCTTCTTCATCATCTCCTAAAGGTATAATTTTTATGTTATCGTAAAATTCTGCAAGTCTAGGAAATGTTTCTTTAAAATTAAATCCTCTTCTTGCGTCATACTGCTCATAAAATAATTTAAAGTCGTGTTCTAATAATTCTCTGTCAGCAGTATTTCTATGTGGAGTTTTTACAACGTCTAAGTATTCTATAAGTCTACTAAGTTGATCTTGCTCCCATGGTTGTACTAACAAATTACCACTTGCATCTTTTTCTTCCTTCTTTCTGACGTTGTCTAACCAAGCACTTATTTCATCATGGTACATTTTACGCAGATTATCCGGTAATGTTAAGGGCGATTGGAAACTAGGGAAACGTAAAATGTTACAGGTAAATCCAGGACGATTATGGCCGTATTTACGTTTCATTCCTAGCATCCAATCTAAAAATTGCACCATAGTATCTAAACAAAGTGCGTTAATTGTCATCATCATATGCAGTCCTTCTATGTTTGCTTCACTACATATTCTTTCAAAATTTTGTGTCCAGGTATCCCACTTCAATCCATCTCTAATGTATTCTAGTTGTGGGCCATATGCCTCTCCACTAGAATATAAATGGAATCTGTTAATGTTTTGTGTACCTGCAATAAGTTTATCTAATAAAGGTTTCTTTGCCATTAAGTTACTGTTAATAGCAAACCTCATATTGTCTTTATTAGGTTCGTCTGTTGTTTCGAACCAATCAAATAATTGATAAATGTCTGGAGTCATAAGTGGCTCACCACCTGTTACCCTAATTTCTTCTAAGTCCTTACTTAACTCAGGCCACCATCTCCAAAATGCATCAACATAAGGATTAACTTGGCCGTCATCAAACGGTTCGGCATATGGTGCGTCATCAATAAAGTGTCCTCTTGCATCTGACTTAATACCTTGGTAACCTCCGTTAGTACGAATATCTTTTACCCATGTAGAGGAGAATGCTGGGTTACAGTAACTACATGCTAATTGGCAAGTTCTATTAAAGGCTATCTCTAATGTTTTTAAATTTACATCAAATTTAGGATCTAGTGTGGCGGCAGTATCTAAGTCGTCGTCTTCATATATGACTGTTTTATAGACTCTATCTGATACAGGCTCGTTACCATCAGCATCTTTTTCCATATCTTCAATTTTCCAACAGTACTCGCACTCTTTTGGCCTATCGCCTTTTTGCATCATATCACGCATTTTCTTTTTATGTCGTGTGTTATGAATCGCAGACGGATTTGTCTTTATTTCTTCTAAATCTATTTGGTGTGCTGGAGGGTGATGACAACTTGTTGTACCGCCATGACCTAACCATATGGTAGCATTGTACCATTTAGCACCACAGAAAGATTCTGAAACAGGATCAATCATCCTTGCTTTGTATTCTCTGTGACTTTCGCCTTGCTTTCTTCCCATTATTTCTCCTTTGGGTATCCTTCATACCAATCTTGTATTGTGTCTACCCTTACATCTCTCCATGCTTTTTTATCTAATGCCCACATAATTAACGTATCTGGGCTACTGTATTCTTTTATAATCATTTCTATTTCAGATATATCATTGTTTAAAGTACAAGGCATAATTCTAGTTTCCCCTGTATCAATTTTTTCAAATACAACTGTTACAACACCTTTTTTAAGTGCATCTACTATTGCTTTTGTATTCATACTAATGCCTCCGCTTCTTTACATATATTCCACCAGTCTTCCATTTCAGGAAATGTTTTCAAAAAATCTGTATCTCTCCTTTCATCATGCTGAGTAAAAAATTTAAAAAAGTTTGCTCTTGCTTTTATTAATTCTTCTTTATCCATATTTTTTCCAGCCCTCATCCAGTCTAAGTTCCTGCGAACTTTGTCTATTTCGAAATCTTTAAATCCCCTATAATCTATATTTACTTCATCTGCTTGATTTAACTCCATAAATGCTATTGCTTCTTCTAAATAACTTTGATAATAATCAGGCATAATCTGTATGCATTGCCAAAGAGGTGCCCTAAGTAAAGGTATATCAAACCAAATACGTTGTTTTGGCCTTACTTCGTAGTCAGGATGTTTGTGATCACCATTATCTGGTATAGGAATATATTTTATTCCTTGCTTATCTTTTGCAAATTCATCACGTAAATCTAAAATCCATTGTAAGTAATCACGTAAACTTGTTAAACTTAATACGTTAAATGTATTAATGAATGTTATTGTACTATTATCAGTTTCATTTAGGATTCTTTTAACATTCTTTTGCAACATAGCAAAATCCATCCCGTCTCGCATATATTCTGCTTGTTCTCCATATCCGTCTACACTTACAAATGTAGCAAAATTTTTACATGCTGGTGCAACATACCAATGATTGCCACTATTAGGATTAAACTTTTCTTTATCTTCCCATATCTGTATCTCTTCCATTTTTTGTAATTTATCTATAAACATATCCATTAGAATAGGCTTTGGAGGACACATATTAGACGTCATTGATATCTCTAACCAAGCATTAGGATTTTGATACACATAGTCTAATACTTTAAATGTGTTGACATCCATTAAAGGCTCACCGCCTGTCATACGAAATACTTCTAAATTTTTATAAAGTTCAGGCCACCATTTCCAGAAGGCATCAACGTATGGGTTTTCGTTTTGTGCTAACTTTTGAGGCAATAAACGTTGATTTGATAAACTGTCTAAATTATTATGTTCTCCTTGTACAATGTCATAGGCACCGTGTTTTTTAATTTCTTTCTCCCAAGATGTACTAAGATGAGGACTGCAATAACTACATTTAAAATTACATGCTTGATTAAAATTTACTTCCACATATCTTGGATTTATGTTGCCATCTGCCCCTGCTTCTGCAATTTCTTCTCTGGCATTTTGTGCCCAATACTCTCCACTACGATATACTCTATCACTTCTACCACCTACATCTTCTATACGCCAACAGTAACTACATCCTTCAGGTCTTTCGCCCTTTAGCATTTGGGCTCTTTGTTCTTTCTTTTCTTCAGTGTTATGTAATGCAGAAGGATTTGTTTTAAGTTCTTCTATATCTATATCATGTGTAGGAGGATGATAGCAACTATGAGTCTTACCATTTGTTAGATGCATGGATACCTGTGTCCATTTTGCATAACACATTGTTGGACTGATAGAGTCCAGTTGCTCTTTGGCCTTATCAGCGGCCTGATCGTAGTTACTCACTTATTATTGTATTAATCCTTTTTCTAATAATTCTTGTATTTGCGTTTCTCTAATCATCGCTCCCCATCTTCTAGGGTTTACATAAGTTGTTTTAAAAAATTTACACATGTTTGGGTTAGGATCAAATAACATCATAGAATTTATGCTTTCATTTAATTTAATGCCTAAATCTTTTATGGCAATTTCTACCATTTCAGGATTCCAAGTAACTTTTGTATATCTACAAACTTCATCACCTGGAAAACGAGGCAGAACAGAATTATCGAAAAAGTCTTTGAACCAATCGTAATCTGAAATTAGATTGGTATCCCAGTCACTAAGAACAGTCATATCACAACCTAACCTAGCACCATACATGGCCCATAATCCGTTGTCTATGTCTGAACCTATATTACACCAAACATTAAGTCTATTATAATTTCCATACCAAATTTTTTGTTTAAAGTCATCTGGAGAGACTCTAATTCCTTGGTCTAAACTCATTTTAACTCCTTCTCTAAACCCTGCTCTAAAGGCTTGAAAGGGACTTGCTGTTTGATGCACCTCACTAAAGGTATCGTTAAGTTGAATATAATTTAATTTCCAACAAAACTCCATGCCTTCGCCATCAGTAGCGGCTTCGTGAGTATTAATTGTTTTAGTATATTCTGTTGGCCAACATTTAAGTCCGCCATTACCGTAAACTAAACCATTTAAAATATTTTTAGCATTCCAACTAAAAATACTTTCTGATATATTGTTCCCATCGTGATCTGTGTCAGGCACGTCAAGTACTTGTTCAAAGAAATCGTCCATGACAATATTGTCGCCATCAACGGTTATAAATCTTTCTGTTTCTGATTGACTTGCACATTCTTTGTGTGCGGCATCAAAGCCTTTGACACCATGGACACGTTTTGCCCAAGGAACTTTATTTAATAAGTCTGCCCAATGCTCCTCGGCATTAGGTTCATCATACGATATGTAGAATATGTCCAATTCTGTAACATCAATTTTTGCCATATATGTCGTCCTGTGTATTTTTTAAGTACGCACATATTTATCAAATAATTTAAGGGTATATACACTACATTGATTCATTTTAGGAGGCACTTTAGTTAATACTTTTTGTTTCGTAAGCAAGTCCTCTAACTTTACATTTATATTATGAACTAAAAAATGAGGGTCTCTTAGACTTGTAAAATAAAATTTTAATACTTTACTCCCATTTATATTAGCAAGTTTAGGTTCTATGTCTTTATATTTTTTAATAACCTTTTTTGTAACTTCGACTACAAAATTTCCATCTGCAAAACTAACTAGTAAGTCTGCCCCTGTTTTCTTGTCTTCGTCAATTAGAGTAACAAAACTTTGTTCAGTTCTTACAAATACACTTTCAACTGGTTTTAATTCTATACTAAAAACTGTATCTATATTTGGATCTTGTGCTACTCTATATAGATCTGTATTTTTACCTTTAAGTATTTCTACTTGTTCTCTTTTAAAAGTTTGTAAAAACTGTCCTCTTTTCTTTGCAATTTTTTCTTGAGAGTAACCTAAAATATTACCCTCCTTATCGAAAAGAACTTGAAAATCTTTATGGTATTCTTTTGCTTGTAGAGACTCTATATCACCCCCGGCATCTTTTTTTGCCTTTAAAAATCTTCTACGTCTTTTTTCTGCCTCACTTAATGCCATAATCTTGTTCCATTTGCTTTATCATACTATTACTTATCCAATCCTTTTCCACATAATGGAAAGGATAGAGTTGCTGAAAGTTTCCTATTTTAAAATCTTTGTATGTATTGTAATATGTTGGTAATGTCTCAGTCCATATTTCGCTTATTCTAGTGTCTGGGATATTTTGTACATGACTTTTCATGTGTACAAATGTAGGTACTTCGTCTATATTTTCTCTAGTACATTCATGTTCTATTCCTAAAATTTGCATAGCAAGTGCAAATGCTACATCTCCGCTTAACCAATCTGGTTTACCTTTAGGCATATATTTAAAAAACATTCTTTGCCAATGTTGAAAAATAATTTCTACCATTGCAAATAATTCACTTGCTAATTCACTTTTCTTAAAATAAAAGAAAGCAGTATAAACATTTGGGAGTTCATTCGCCGCAAAATATTTTCTATAAAAATTACTACTAACTACCTCGCCTCTATATGTTCTTACTTTTGTAGTTGCCCAAACATCTTTTTGTGCCATTATGTCCCACCAATGACTTACATCTGTAGGGAATATCATATCAGTATCAAGTATTACTGTTTCATCGTAAGGAGACATATAGTAATACTTCCATTTGTTATTAATTTTCCATTCTGCATCTTTGGCATCGTCCTGCCAAGGTATATCCACTATACTATCAAATACTTTTTTATGTTTTGTTTTAATAAGTTTTTTAGTTTTAGTATCAACACATACTGTTAGATTGCTTACAGTGGTCTGTGTTAGTTTTAAATTTAGTGCGAGTGCATACGCCTGTTCTAGATAATCAACAGTATCATTGTTTTGTGCTATTACTATATACCCTCTACTCATTTTGTTTTATACTTCCAATCTTCTCTAAAAAGGCAATGCCTATGGTGACCTTCTTTGGTTTCATATATAAATTGCATAGCCAATAGTTCTATAACTTTGCCCTCAAACTTTCCATTGAGTCTACAAGTATGCTCTATTTTATCCCCTAAACTAGGAGCCTTCTTGCTCTTGCTTTTTATACTCATACATTTCTTCCCAATAATCATATGCTACAGGATCTAACCTTTTTGCACATTCTTCTAAAATTTCTTTCTTTCTTTTGTCATCTGCATAAAACCATTCTTGTACCTCGTCATTGGTACGACCACAACTTGGACATTTGTTGCCATCTGTAAAGCATTTATCAATACATGGTGAAATAGTTTTATTCATCTATATATAATTGATCCTTATCTCGCCATTCATCAATATCAACATAATTTATAATCATTATTTTTCTAATGCCCTTATACTCTGTAGGTGCAAAACCATGCCAAGCAGACTGTGTGATTTTAAATGCTAGTCCGCCGTTAGGCACCCAGTCTAATCTTTTTACATGATGTTCCTTTGTGTGATATAAGTCTGTTGCTAAATTTTTTTCGTCTTCTTTATCTATATTAACTATCGTAGTTAAATTTTTGCAAGGTAAATCTAAATGTATATCATGAAAAAATGGATATCGATCATGTATTATTTCTGCTCTCATATATGTATTACTTAAATCTGTTTTAAAACAATCCTCATAATAATCTCTTCTGTTTAACCAGTCAGCGGCTTTTTTAAATTCTGGATTTTCCTCTACAAAAGCATTGTTTAAAAATGTTCTTCCGCCTATTACATCTCTAAAACCTGTAATATTAGAATAATCTGCATTGTTAATTTCTAAAGATTTAATTTTTTCAAAATCATCTTGCTTAAAAACATCTTCTAATATGTAATGTTTCCAGGGAAACGGTTTGGAAGAATACTTCATTTTTTCCAAACTCCTTCAGCAAATACATCATTGTAAATATTGTGACAATACAATTTCATTTGAGGTTCTGTGTACCAGTAAAAATATGTAAGTTTAACATTATAGTCTACACCTTGACTTCTGGTAGCCTTTCTTTCATCTTCTAATATATAATAACGAAAAGGATTCATGTTTATTCCGAATACTCTGTGTTCTAGTACTCTAAACTTTTCACCTTGTGCTATAGTTTTCATTTTAAATTACTTTTTACCTGTTTTAATGTTTTAAAATAATATTTTGTATATACTCTTTTTTGTTCTATAACATAACAAGGTATTATGCCTAATAAGTTATCTTTAAATATTCTAAAATTTTTCCCTTCTTCTACTAAAGTCATCATATTCTTACTACTCTCCTTGCCCATAAAAAATTATTTAGATATTCAGGTTTTGACTCTTCTATAATTTGTGGTATAAGTCTTTTACATCCTATAGAACCGTTATTTATAATAGTAACTCCTGTATCTACAAAATATACAATATCTGTATCTAAATCTAATTGTAATAGCATATCAAATGTAAACACGTCTTCCATATTTTCTGATTTAGGAATATAAACAGATACTCCCTCATAATTTTCTTTATGAGGTATATGTACATACCCTTGATTTGTAGTTTTTATTTCTAAATTTTCTTTTGCAAGTAAATCTAATTTTTCTATATCATTTATATCATCTGTATATATTGTAAGATTTGTATAAATTTTTGCTAATTCTTCTAGTTGTATAATAATATTCCAATCGTGATGATTGCTATTTTCATGATTAGTAAATACATTTTCTTGCCTTTGTGTAGTTTCTATTTCAGTATATGAACCTACTCTTTCCCTTATAAATCCTTCATTGACTAATTGTAAATGTTCTTCATATGATAGTTCTGGAATATCAGGGAAATAATTTTCTCTGTCTGCAACAATTATAGATTCGTCATACATTCCTGCTACTAACAAAGCAAAGAATCTATATGTACCTGGATGTATTTCACATGCAAACTGATCTGGGTCTTCTTTTTGTAAAAATCCTTGTGGTTTAAAACTAATTCCATTTACTTTAAAATCATGTACCAACCAATGTAGTTTTGTAAATTCATATATATTAGTATATTCTTCCTTTACTTGAATTGTTCCTCTTAATACTTTTGGAAGAAAGTTGTATTGCATCTTTTTTTCCTTTGCTCTATAAAATCCTAGAAATAAATCTTTAAACATTTCTTGGTAAAAAATGTTTCTATCCGTTGAGTATTTAGGGTGATTAAAAATATCCTTTAATTTAATTTCTTTCATAGGAGAGGAATTGTAGAACTTTTCTTTATCTTGCATATTCTAATAACTCCTCACTTACTCTATTTATAGCCCATTTATTCATTATATGTAAGTCAATACCCTGCCATTTGGTTAGCATAAAGTCTCCAGGGCTTCTGGGCTTCTCTAAGTACATTATAATAGTGTTCTCATCTATTGCACTATGTATGTCATCAGTATCAAAACTTTTGTAAAGGGTAGTAGGCAACTGTGGAATACCTTTATCTACAAAACCAGACATCATATGAGCGGCAATACTGAAACTGTAATCGTTTCTGTATAAAGTACCTTGCCATTTATATAAGTCTTTATAGAATTGCGGATTATTTTTAACATGACTAACTATGTTAAAAAAACTTTTCACATATTCTGTTTTGCGGAAGTAAACCACAGTTGCCCAATACATTGTTATACCCATATCATATAATCTTTTTAATGATGGGTCTTTTCTTTCATACATGATGTCCTGATATTTCCAGTTCATCATAAGTTCATTATTGTGTCCCCAACAATGATTTAGTGTATCACTTAGTATTAAGTAATCAACATCTATTAAAAGTGTTTCATCATAGGGGGATAATTCATAGGCATCACATCTATTAACATTATAAAAAGGCAAGTACTTAGTAGTATGGCTCGTGTCTTTATAAAGTCTTTGATTTAATGCTTTAAATTTTTTGTCTTTTTCTATTACAATTATATTGTTAATTGCTTTCTTTATTAATCTTTTGCCCAAGGTTTTTTCACCTTGCTTTAAACTATGTGGATCTGTAACTACAGTAATGTTTTTAATACCTAAATTCTTTTGTACCAGTAATGCATTTACTACAGCCAAACGGAAATAATCTATTTCAGTATTGTTATGTGCGAACATTATTACGCCGCGAGTATTATTTTCCTTTTTCATTTAGGTCTAGAACTTTATGTACTTTTCTTGCTTTACGAAGTTTTTCATATTCTGCATAGTATTCATTTGTTACTTCAAAGTATCTACTATGTATTTCTTCATAAAACTTTTCTACATCTACTTTAATTGGATTATTATAGATATCTAAGAGTACAACGTTTTCTTGACCTTCATCAATAAGTTGTTTACAGAATGTAATTAATGGTACGTCAATAGTAAATGTACCACCATGAATGCTATAACTTAGCAAGTTTTGTGTTTTTGCTTTTAATTGTGCCTGTTGATTGTTGATCGTTGTTCGATAATTTGCAAACTCCAGAGCCTTTGTTAGTCTTGTACTCATGCTACTATTTACCAGTCAAAAAAAAGCCAAACTATAAAGTCTGGCTTTTAATCTCGAGACTGGGTATATTAAGTTCCGCTTATATTACCCATTGAAACTGTTGGTGCTGTGAAACTAAATCCTGAACCACTTGCGGCTGGTGTGCCTAATCTTGAGTTCAATGTCATTGTTCCATCTATAAAGTCATTACCGAATGCTTCATCACCTGTACCTGCAACACCGTCTGGTCCTAATGCACCTGAACCTTCAGCATGAGGGTCACTGAATGTTGCTTTTGCTGTAATTACTGTTGGATTTGTTGTTGAATTAACTTTACATTCCATTTTAAAGAAGTTAGATGCATAACTACCTGAACCAAATTTTGTCCAAATAGTAGTATAACCTGTGCCTAATTCGTATAGACCTATACCTGCATTTGTACCAGAGCTACCTGCACCTGTATTATGTTGTAAATATACAGAACCCATTGCACTTAATGTATCAGTCCAGTTAGTATTCTGTGTAGTTGAACTACCACTTGCTCTTGATGCACTAAATCCAATACGTCCACCACCATTAAAATATGCTCTTAAAAGTCCTTCATTTGCAAAAGTAAATGTAGTTTCTTGTGTTAAAGTTGTATTCCATGATGACGTATATGTTTTTGAACTATCTGTTGATGTTGATCTCGCCGCTGGAGAAAATCTATTATTCCAACAATCTTGTACATTTAGCATTAAATTTGTAAATGTTGCCGCAGTTATAGAGTCTCCGTCTGCAACATCTGTGCCTACACCTGATCTTACTGATTGACCTAAAAAGGCACACATTGCCTGTACATCGTCTTGTAATCTTTTAAATCCGCCTGTGGCATTATCGGCATAAACAAGTCCGCCTGCTGAAGCGGCATTAACACCTGCTCCGCCTTGTCCCCAACCTTTTGTTGAAGATGCAGTATATGTACCTAATGTTACATCAGCCGCAGTTCCCATTAATGTATTAACGTTAGTACGAGCATTATTGAAATCTGCATCATCAATAACATCTCCTGCCACAACACCGGTCATAGTGGTTCCACCACTAACTGAATAACTTGATCCTGATGCCATCTATTTCTCCTAATAATTACTATTATATAGTGTATTTATCTATTTTACACCTATGACAACTTCTATTATTCCCAAGCCGCCATCGTCTTTGTCTTGTAAGGCTCTACCTATAACTGCTCTTGTATCATAATTATCACTGTCTACGTATGCCCATGCATAGCCAGGTTCATCGCTTGATATAATTCTATCGCCTTTTTTAATTTTTCCTAATACTTTAACAGGTACTCTTCCTGTTAATGCCACTGGTAATCCTTCTGCTTCACTGTTCATTAAGTATGCTGGATTAGTAGATATCACACCAAATACATTTATATCTGCGTGACTTTCTGTTTGTGTAATTTCTTTTTCTCCACCTATCTTAACTACTGTACCTGGTTCGTAATCTGCGTCTGCTTCGTATATCTCGGCCAAGTCTGCGTATTGGGCCTGTGTTGCTGTACCTACAAAATATGATGCTGTAACGTTTCCACTAAATGTTGCCGCTACTCCGCTTGTAATGGAACCACTATTAATACTTAATGTACCG
>Ga0315315_10001551_pt1 | contig 21160 bp, 19 predicted proteins | sample M140m3416metaG_FD_203699 | JGI IMG/M metagenome (GOLD analysis project Ga0315315, IMG submission 203699) | Ammonia-oxidizing marine archaeal communities from Monterey Bay, California, United States - M1 40m 3416 | ecosystem: Environmental > Aquatic > Marine > Intertidal zone | place: USA...
TGCACTTGTCTGGTCAAGAAGTTCCCAACCAAAGTGACTTGAGGTCTTTGGATGGTCTGGTGATCGACCAACGATCGCTGCAGCACCGTCTGCGAAAATGCTGTTGGCAACAATTTGTTCCGGATTGTCCGAATACTGAAAGTGCAGGCTGCACAACTCAATGCAGACAATAAGAACAGTCGCCTCTCGGTCCGCTTCAGCATATGCCTTTGCTACCCGCATCGCGTTGAACCCTCCATGACAACCCATGAACCCAATATGTGTTCTGCTTGTCGTACTTGAAAAACCAAGTTCCTTCATAAGGGCGATATCAACACCAGGTGCTTGGAAACCAGTGCAGGAACAGGTGACCAGATGCGTAATCTCATCTGCGGTAACATCTGCCTTTGCGAGAGCCTTTTCTACAGCCGCAACAGCCAGGGGGGGCGCCTCAGTTGCGTACCGGGCCATGCGGTCATGCGTTGTCGGCCCATGGTCGTCTGTAGATGTTGCGGGCTGAAAAAACTCTTGATTGGACACCCCGTCATGTGGTTCCTCAAGTAGAACCGAGCTCCGTTGTGTAATCCTCGTTTGCCGATAGATTGCCTGCATCGTTCGGTCCGCAGGGGCTTTGTCGCCAATCAGATTGGTTGCGAGAAGTGCGGCGTGTTGCTGCTGTATTTTTTGACGTGGTGTAGCGGTGCCAATACCAAGAATCACAAGGGTCATCCTTATAGTCTCGCAGATTTAGGGTGTTTGGACGACTGAACATGACAAAAATTCTCAGTTTGTTTGCCTGTTGAAAAAACCCAGCGTGACGGTGCGCTCCCTTCTGCCCTATATTCCAGTCCATGAATGAACCATGGCATCATCCGTCACCAAGCCGTAGTGACGAGGCAATTGACGAATTCGAATCAATTTTCAAACGAGCGGAACGAACACCGTATCGTTTTGCCGACATTTCGATCAAGTCAGTCGCTCTTGTTACGGACGGAGATCAGCAGGCTGCAGACGTGATGATGGTCGATCTCAAACGCTTCTTGCCGCAGGTTGCCGATGCTGCAGAATGGGTGTCGGTCACGGGTGAACAGTTTCATAATGTCAATGAACTACTTCAACTCATGCATGACCGGAAGCCGGACCTGATCGTCACCTCGCGGTGTCTTTCTGAGGCGAGTCTCGTTCCTCAGCACACCCTAGGCGTTTATGTAGACGTCATGACTCAAACACTATCTACACCCCTGCTACTTCTTCCCGGGACAGCCCCACAGCCACATCCTCTGGCTGAAACGGCATGTCGAGGAGTTATGGTCGTAACAGACAATCTGGCTGGGGACGACCGGCTCGTAAACCATGCAGTGTCCTGCTGTGATCCAAACGGAACGGTCTGGCTCTGTCATGTTGAGGATGATCTCCTTTTCCGTCGATACCTCGATGCAATACGCCGCATACCTCAAATTAATACCGAGCAGGCGCAGGAACTCATTGCGGAACAGTTAGTAGCAATACCAACGCACTATGCAGAATCGTGTATTCAAGGATTAAAGGAAGCAGGTGTGAATCTCACCGTTGAGCAGATTGTTGAATTTGGGCACCGGGTAGCGCGGTACAAAAACCTTGTGTCTCGATACGCCGTTGATCTTCTCGTCACAAATACAAAAGATAACGATCAGCTTGCCATGCATGGAATGGCCTATGCGCTCAGTGTGGAATTAACAGACGTTGCTCAACTCTTACTCTAGTTTTCGATTACCCTTTTGAATCAAGGTAGGGATGCTCTGGCTGTGAGTATATTTTTCGCACTGAGTGACGTTGTTGAACATGAAGTCCCTGTATGGGTCACCGGCTTCTATCTGCTTGTTCTTATTGGAATGGTCGTGTGCCTTGCTTTTGAAGAAAAGATTCATGCAAAAAAATCACTGATCGTAGGGACGTTTGCTGGTTTCTGCCTCGTAACAGAGACGGTCATTGGATATTTCACGGATCGTGCGCATCCCATGCTGCCATTTGGCAGTATTACATTGCCCAATGGACATGAGATTGCACTCCCTATCTATGTCCCGGCAATCGACTGGTCCGTTATTACCATCATCCTCGGCGCAAGCCTGTTTGTAGAAGTGACGAGTCGATCAGGAATTTTCACCTGGCTCGCAATCAAACTCACAAAACAATCAAAGGGTGACCCATGGCGACTGTTGGTTTTCTACGGTGCTCTCACAGTCATTTTCTCTGCGGTACTTAACAACGTGACGGCAATGATTATTGTTGGCTCGTTAACAACAGTCTCTTTGGGCAAACTGGAACGACGCGATTTGCTGCTAGGATTTCTCATCACCGAAGGCCTTCTTACCAATGTAGGTGGGCTCCTCACCCTTATAAGTAGCGTCCCCAATATCATTGTCGGGCAGGCTGCAGGGATCGGGTTTGTTCCATTTTTCCTGACCGCTGCACCTTTTGTTGGAGTTGCAACACTCGTTACGCTTTTTCAAGCTCGTCTGACTTTCGGTGTAAAAGGTCTTCTTACTGACGAGGAAAAAAAAGTCGCAGCCGAGTTGGTCGCCGGGTTTGATGAGAAGGAGAGTGTTCCATCCGTTCGGTTCTTCTGGTGTTCGGTACTGCTACTCTTGGGGTTCATTGTGTGTCTAGCAGGTCAATCAGCATTGCCATGGGACTTAGATGAGCTTGGTATGGGGTTTGTGGCTCTTTTCTTTGCCGGACTTGCATTGTGGTTTTATAAGCACGAGGTCGACACGTTCTACAAGGCAGTCGATTGGGACTTGCTTGGGTTTTTTGCGTCACTCTTTGTTGTTATCTATGTCATGGAGCAGGCGGAGGTGCTCGCAATTATTGGGGAGGGTATTGGGGCAATGCTGAGCCTGCCGGGCCCAGCCGCTCAGGCCTCACTTCTCGTGAGTGCGGCTGCTGCGAGTTCCGTTACCGATAATATTCCTCTTGCTGCAGTGCTGGCGAAGATTCTTGCGGTGAATCCTCTTGTAGTTGGCTCGGAAGGAAGCAACCCGGGATCACCGTTCTGGTGGTGTGTAATCTACGGGGCCAACCTCGGCGGTAATATCACGCCAATCGGGTCAGCATCGACGGTTGTTGCAATGACAATCATCCATAAAAACAGACTCCCGCTTACGTTTCTTGGATTTGTAAAAGTCGCTTCAGCCTTTGCTGTGGTTCAGATCATTCTGGCAATTGGATATGTCTGGATCACATCACATTTGTTCTAAGGTAGAGGTTATCCAAGCGGGGAATTGCCAGTAATAAGCCGTGCGATAGTTCCAGTAAGGTGCGGGAAATAACTGGCGAGTTGTACTGATGTGGAAACAAAGCGTGGGCTTCGCAGGGCTAAGGAGACAAGGCGGCACCGGCGATGGTGCCATGCAAGAGCGCGGTTATATCCGCGGTGGTATCGCGGACCCGCCTGATCGACTGGTCTGAGTTGGCCAGCCTCGGTAACGAGTGCCGCACTCGCGAGTCGTGCCGAGCAGAGTGCCCAGCCGATTCCTTCACCTGTAAAGGGTTCCACGTAGCCAACGGCGTCTCCAATCCGGAAAATTTTTGTGCAGTCCGGGTCGATGGGACCGGTTTTGTGTGTGAGTTGTGGAGTGGCACGAATGGTCATCCCTTCTAAGGTTGCGATGTTGATAGGGCATGTCGTGTTATCGAATGCCTGAGAAAGAATGTGAGAGAGTGCCTCTGCGGGCGATTCGCCCTTTTGCAGGTTTGAGGGGTGGATCGCCGCGGCAACATCGATGGTGTTGTCTTCTAATCGGATGAGTCCGCAGTAACCGCCGTTACCAACCGCCATAATGAGGTGCTCAGGGTCGAGCGGCCCTCCGGTAGGCGGCAGCGTGCCGCCGAGCCCAATACGATTGTGTGCTGGTCGCTTGCGTCGTTGTGCTTGGCTGAATTGATTATCGTCGCTGCGGATGGCATTATGGAGACCGGCTGCGAGGAGCAGTCGTCTCGTCCGAATTCGGTATGGGTCCTTATTCTTCGATTGTACTGAAAGAACAACAAAGCCCCCGTCCGTCTGCCAGTGAAGTGCTCGTGTGTTTGGGAGCCAGGCTGTACCCGTTGCCACTGCGTGGGTGGCGAGTTGGGTGTCAAGTTCGAGCCGTGATAGAACGCCGCCGCTCGCGTATGGCACAGAGGCGGCATGGCCTTGGGATGCAATCGTCAACTTCCTGAGAGGCTGAATCTGCAGTTTCAGTGGTGAGGTGCCTTGACAAGAAAGCATGTCTAACTCAGCAAGTGCCAGCGTGGACAAACAGCATCCACAGACCTTTGGCCGAGGAAGGTTTTCTCGATCAAGCAAAAGCACACGTAGGCCACCCTTTGCAACCTGAGTGGCTGCCGCTGAGCCAGCGGGCCCTGCCCCTACAATGACGACATCCCATGGATCCGCTGCTGCGGCTTGTGAATCGACCGATGCACAAAGATCAGGGTCAGACCACGGAACCATCATGAATGGCTCCATGTGACACAGACCCGCTCTGGCCATACACGCCGCAGCGTTGGGTCAGGAAGCTGCGCTTTTCTAAAAAGGTGATGGTATTCTTCAATAGTGCGAGCCGCCCTCACTGACAGTGGGCCATCAATGTGCGCGACGGATGACCGGCTTAGAAGACGTGTGCCTAGTTGCGCGAGAAACAGTCCCAAGCGTGTCCGCAGGAGATCAGAGAACACAAATCCAACCTGAGATGCTGCTGCCATGGCTTGGAGTTGTGCCACCGCTTGTACATCGTCGAGGTGGTGAAGGAATAAAGAATGAAATGCAAGTGTGCATGATGGGAGAGCATCGTTGAGTACGTCGCAGGTGCGAAATGTTACTTCAAGATTTTCCGTCGCTCGAGCATGGTTCCGCGTTGCCCATCCGATTGCCCGCTCGCTAATATCCAGTCCGACAACTTCAACTCGATGGGGCACTTTACGGGCAATCTGTGCTGCAACCGCAGTTGTCAACTCGCCTCCTCCACAGGCAATGTCCAGGATGCGAAGGGGTTGTCCTCCTGTAGAGGGCACATCCTGGGCCAGTGCAACAAGGCACGCGGCGAGTTGTGATGCAGTTCGTGAGACCAGATGAATCCGGGCAAGTGCCCGCAGCGCCTCCTTGTGCTGGCTGGCATCAAGTGATGGATCATCCATCAACTCCGGTGGTCTTTGAACCAATGGTGGCAATGCAGACATACAGCTGTTTCCATCGGAAAAAGAACGACGTGATTCCAACTGTAGCAGGCTCAGGTCAATTTTATTGTACGGGTACACACGGTGCGGTTTGAACGGCACCTTCGTAGACTACCGGACTGACGCCGTTTGTTGCCATGCAGGGGTCACAAGTCGGTGGACATGGGGTTGTCGCTGCGGTTGGAATGATTGTTTGAGGTCCGGTCACTGGTACCCCAGCAGGTTGCGCAGGAAGAACCGTCCCAGGTGCCACCGGCGCTTGAACTGGTGCAGCAGGGTACGAAACCGGCTGTGCCGGAACAGGTTGACTAGGAAGACCAGGTTGGGGGTACACCGGAGGGGCGTACGGAGGAGCGTAGGCATACGCATTGCTGCGATGCCACCCGCACCCGGCTGAAAAACCGAGGAGCCCAAAAAGCAGAGCGAGACAACAGATTCGATAGCGGCTCAATAGCATGACAGCATCCTCGGGTCGCCCACCCTTTTTGGGACATTAGGCCCGAGCCTACTCAAGATCAAGGCCGTTTTTCCATGCGTCTAATAAATTATTCGGCGGCTTCAAACAAGGCAATACTAGCCGTAAACCCATGCAGGCAATTTGTACTGCCAATTGGTCCAATTTCACCCTGTGCAAAAAAGCCAGCTACTGGAAGTGGTCCAAGCAGTTGTTGGAGGCAGGACGCATCGTGGCTGGGTGTAGAAAAGAGTCGGCGTCCACGACCGTTGCAGGTGAAGATCAATGCCCCCGCAGGTCGCTTTTGCGTCTGTCTCGTAAGGAGTGCCTGAAGGTCTTCATGGGCCGTGTGGGCGTCGCGAACATGAAACTGGACCGTCTGGCCGGTGCGTATCAGGTCCCCAACAGCGACCACACCAGTTTCTGGGTCTGCGCCAACGACATTGCGAACAAGAAAATCGCCAGGTTCAAAGTGATCTTGATACTCGCTTGCTACTCGGCCCACGTGGAGCGAGTTTTTGACAAGTTGCTTGTCGTGGTCATCAAGTGTTTCATAGACGGCCCGTAGCTGGACGAATGCGGGCCGACCACCCAATTCGACAAGCATGTTGTCTTCCGCCTTGGTGACGACAAGTGGTGTGCCAATGGGGCGACACCCTTGAGAAACGACCGGCCGTACTCGAACACCACCTCCAAGAATAATACCAACGGCGCCACTCTCATATGTTTCCCCATTGATAACGAGCGTGTTTGCACCCGGTTGATTCCCCCCACTCGCCATGCCACCGATGATTGGCAGACCGGGCTGGTCTTCCTCCAGACGAGCAATGAGCCTATCAACAGGAAATGAGAAGGGGTCGGCAAGCAACAACATGGTGGCATCTTTTGGCCACACGAGGTCATCTGGCCATCCAAGAAACGTACCCCCGTCTGCGGTCTGCGAATACTCAAGGGTAAACGGTGTAATTTCGGCTTTCGGTAATTTTGCCATCCAGATTGCAATGGCAGGTTCTGATTCGTACTCATCGTTATTCGCCAGCACTGCTTCAGCAGTGGTACCTAGCAAATAGCGCGACGGCGCAAGTTCATTGAGTGACTCCATTGCGGGGCGAATATCTTCGCCATATGCCGCCGAAATAAACACCACAACAAGGTCAGGCGAAGAGCCGCCAAGTTCTACAAGGGCTTCCTGATACGCAGTCGAGATTGCTTCGTGCAGGCTCGAAGCAGTTGAGGCAGCGGCGGAGCAGCGTATCGACTGATGGGTATGGGTACTTGTGGCAGAAGAAGTGGTTGTCATGGTTCAGGGTGTGTTCCTTCAAAAGGTAACGTCTGCAAAGCTGTGTATGTGTTCATGGTCGTAGAGACTTTCAAAGGGTCGGTTTCCAGGTCGCATCGTTGCACCTGTTGCCATCCCGACGGCGCGTGCAGCATCGAGTTCAGCTCCGATGTCGCTTAAAAAAAGAATATGCTCGGGTTTGACGCCAATATCGTCTGAAATTTTCTGATAACTTTCTTGTTCTCTTTTATGACCCGTTGTCGTGTCGTAATGCCCACGAAGATGCGGTGTCAGGTCACCTGCTGCAGTGTGGCGAAAAAAGAGCTTCTGGGCGTCAATTGAACCAGACGAGTAGATGCGGATATCAATCCCTGAGGTGGACCAGTTCGTCAAGGAGGGAGGAACATCGTCAAAAACATGGGCGACTAATTGTCCGGACTGGAACCCGGTTTTCCAGATTCGACCTTGAAGGGCTTTCAGCGGTGTTGACTTGACATCATTGTTCATGAGATCAATCGCCGCAAGGACTATCTGGGTGCATCCGTCGCTGTCCCGGACATCAGCCTCAATACCTGTTTCCTGAGCAAGAGTCTGAGCGATCTCATAGATTTCGTCGTCTGCTGAATGGCTTTGAAGGAATGCTGCAACATGCTCCTTCGCATAGCCAAAAAGTACATCATAGACAAAGTCAATAGACGAGGTTGTGCCTTCGACATCGAGGAGAATTACCTGCCCTGGAAAAACAATCACGATGAGGCTCCATGTGTGCCGTTGAGGTATGCCGGCCCAAGACAGAGGGGCTTATACCCATCATGTACGGCGTCGCTCAAGTAATGAGGCGTCCATCCAGTTTGATCTTGAAACAATCGTATCGCCCGAATCCGTCGTTCTGTGCAGAGGTCAAACCAATGTCGGGTGCCAAGGGGGACACTGATCATGTCACCACTCCAGACCTCGATGCCAAAAACGGGCTGGTCACCAGGGTTGATGTGAAACACGCCACTTCCCTGCAGAATGAAACGCACCTCGTCTTCCGTATGCGTGTGTTCCTTGTTGAACTTATCGAGCATGGCGTCAAGATTTGGTGTGTCAGGGTAAACATCTATGACGTCTGCTGTAACAAATCCTCCTTGCTCCTTGAGAACATCAATTTCCGGTTTGTAGGCAGCAAGAATGTCTTCAGCGGGAGCGGCTGGATTCACGCGGTCTTCCAGCGGCCAGATGTCGTATTCAATACTGTAATCAGCGAGGAAGTGTTTGATCTCAGTTGTCTCTTTAATTTGCCGCGCCTCAGCGGGAATCGTGACTATGGCCATCGTTATGTTCTCCTGCTTTTCTTTGTATTTGTGTGTGAAAATAGTGTGGTTAAGTGCACCGTGCGAGCAGTTTCTGTTGGGCTGTTACCTCAAACAGAAACTCGAAAATCTCAATGTGCCGTCGAGCCTCAGCCAAGGTTCGACCCCAGGTGTAGAGGCCGTGCCCTGACAGGAGGAATCCATGGTGTGGTGAGTCTTCTGACTGGTTTCCATCTGCGGATATTAGAACTTCTCGAATACTGTCTGACAGTTCAACCATGTCCTGGCTGTTCTGGAACACTGGCACGTCAATCGTTGTGTCGTGAGTTGTAATTCCTTCGAGGCCTTTTAGCATTTCATATCCCTCGATTCGAATTGCACCTGTCGTTTGGTGAGCATTCAGTGCCTGACGAGATAATATTGTGCCCCAAATAGAGTGCGTATGTAGTATTGCTCCGACATCTGGAAGTGATTTCGCTATGAGACAGTGCAGTAGTGTTTCAGCCGAAGATTTCCTTCCGTTCGCTCCATGATCTTGAAGTAAATGCCCAGCCGAGTCGACTGCTACAAAGTCATCTCTCGTGAGCGCCGACTTGTCCTTTCCACTTGCTGTAATAAGTAATTCAAGGGGATTGCGACCGGTGACTACAGAGTAGTTGCTACTGGTGCCTAACGACCATCCACGAGAATGAAACTCGCGTCCAACGGCACATAATGCAGCCCGTAAATCCCCCGACGCAAAAGACTCGCTGAAATTCTGAACTGATATCAATTCGTTCATTCTGAAACCTTATGGGATTGAAAGGTTGGATCGCAAGCAGCGTGCACCGAGGCCCTATGAAACTGGCCGCGGCTCTCCCCTCCGTGTTCGAAATGCAGACTTGAACCGCTGTCTGTACCGCCGCGTCTAAGCCGGTCATTACCTAATTTGGGCCTAAATGGCTGTCACTTTGAACAGGAACGTCGTCAGAGCAGACCCTGGCAGTTTATTTGTACCGAGAAAACGGGGAGAACTGGCTTTCTTACGCAGAGTTGTTTTGTTAGGATTCTGTTAGGGATATGGGAGGAATACTATCTGGGAGGAGGGATTCTCTAGCGATTTGTGTACACGTTGGCGTTCTGCGCACATGATCTTTTGTGCGACTCCTAACGGAGGTATGACTATGGCAACTGATGGCATGGGTCTTTGGCAATCACTATTTGGGCGTGGTGCCTCGAAAACTGGGCTGCCACGAGACACGAATATCATGACGGTCTTGCGAGTTGAGCAAGCGACGAATCTCGTCAAAAATCATTATGGGGTTCTCCAACTCAACGGTCTCACGAGTATTACTCCGACAGTAGCGGGTATCCTTGCTCGATATAGGGGAGTGATCTTCTTGAATGGTCTGCTATCGGTGCCTGTACAGGTCGCCACTCGACTGGCAAAGCATAGAGGTCCTCTGTATCTAGGAGGCGTCGAGGATATTACCGAAGAAGCCAGAAAAGTACTTCACGAAAATACGAATGTGCACTATCGCGATAGAGAGTCATACGAAGACTCGGTTGACATGCCCGACCTCGATGGAATGTAATCTGTTGATGAAGTTCCTCGTTCGTACCGAGTGTCGAGGCCACGGGTGTACGAGCGTGCAACAGTTCAATGTGTTTTGGACAATCTATTAATCAAGGGAGTTCTACAGGCATGCAACTGTCTGATGAAGCAGGTCAGAAAATAAGTGAGTCATGCAGAGCCATCCAGATCATTCTGCCCTTTCTTGCGATATCATCGGTCATCTATCTCGGAGTTGTCTTCTCAGAGTTTGATGGGCCGATCCTCCTAAACAAACAGCCACATCGAGAGAGTCTGTTCTTTGCGGGATTAGCTTTCTTCACCGCAACAGTTCTCGCGCCATATTTTCAACGAAGTATGCTTGCGGGTGGTGAAGAAAACAAAACAGCTGACCAATATGCCGTGAGTGGAGCTAAAAATATTCAATATTCCGTGACCGCTGCCAGCATTGTTTTAGTGGCTGCCGCGTGTATTAATATCGCGGCTTTTCGCACCACGAAAGACGCTGTAAATCTCGTTGTAGTTGGCTTACTCCTTGTCGCGGTGCTCACCCGGATTCCAACGCAAACAGGCTTCAGACGCCTTGTCGACGAGTTCCTCAGCCAGCGGATGGGAACGGACAACCCCTTATAGGGAGCGAGTGACGGTCTATTTCTGTTAGTGATTGAGTTTGTGTACAGTTTCCTAAGAAGTTTGTGTCTTAGTTCTTCGCTTCCTTCTTGGAACATTCATACAAAAATTATGTCTCATACGCGGTGCCTTCTGTTGTCGCCCACGCAGTTTGAGCTGAAAACACTCGTTTCAGGCCTTCGTGAACAGGGACTCGAAAGGGTTGTCTTGGAAAAGTGTGGTTTCGGACCAGTGGCCGCGGCAGCACGAACATCGTTATTAATTGCCAGACATCAGCCCGAAATGGTACTGCTTGCTGGCATAGCCGGAAGTCTGGACCCAAGCTGTGTAGTTGGCAACGCCTATGAATTTTATCGGGTACGAAGCTATGGAATTGGGGTCGGTGATGGTGCGCAGTTCCAGTCGGGAGACCAAATTGGATGGAATCAACTGGAGGGAGAAAGCGACTCTAACTCTAACGTTGTTGGAGATGTTATCAGCAGATCGAACGAGAGCCCGAACAATGAGTGCCAGTTTAAAACGAGTGGAGAATTACTCTCCGTTTGTGCAGCCTCAGCATCACCGGCCGAGGCGACGGTGAAAAAGAGACTGTGCCCAGATGCTATTGCGGAAGACATGGAAGGGTTTGCTGTTGCTGCTGCATGTATCATGAACAATGTTCCCTGGGTCATTGTTCGTGGAATCTCAAATCTCGCCGGGGATCGGGTCAAAAGCAATTGGCAGACAGATGGCGCTCTTCATAAGGCTGCGGAGCATGTAAGCCGAATCTTGGCGAAGTAACGATGATGCAAACAATACGTCTTGGTATCTCTACCTGCCCAAACGATACATTTGCTTTTCATGGACTCATGGAACGACGTGTTGATTGGCGAGGTCTCAATTTCGAAATCGAATTACTGGATATTCAGGAGTTGAACAATCACCTGTTCAACGCGCATTTTGACGTTGCAAAGGCAAGCTTTCATGCCGCGATCTTGTTGGCTAACCAGTACATCGTGCTCCCGAGTGGCTCTGCCTTGGGTTTTGGTGTCGGTCCACTTCTGCTTTCGAGTGCCCGCAACGCCTTTCCTTCTAAACACGATCAACTCACATTGTGCCCCGGGGCACAAACAACCGCCACACTTCTCTATGACATGTTCTATTCAGACGTCACACGGGTGGAGCACGTGGTGTTTTCTGAGATTATGCCGCGACTGGAACAGAGTCAGGCGGACTTTGGCGTGTGCATACATGAGGGTCGTTTCACCTGGGAGGCTTCGGGTCTGTTTTTGGTTGAAGATTTAGGTGCTCGTTGGGAAACTGAGACGCAGTGTCCACTTCCGCTGGGTGGCATTATTGGCAAACGTTCATTGGGAGATGACGTCCTCGGTCAGGTCCAAAACGTTATTCGTGACTCACTCCACTATGGGATCGCGAATCCAGAGGAACCGCTGGCGACAATGCGGGCCCATGCACAGGAGTTTGATGACACGGTGCTCATGAAACACGTAGCGTTGTATGTGAATGAATGGACTGTTGATCTCGGATCGGTTGGGCGAAAAGCCTTGGATGAACTTTCCCGGAGAGCACATCTCGGGAACGACAAGCAGACCGGCCTTCAAGTGTTTGGCTAATTGGAAGATGTTCCACAGGAAAGAGCCCAGCAAGCATTCATGCTAACTGTAAGGTCAAAATACGGTGTTAGAGATAGGGCGCGAATAGTCGTGCAATGCCGTCGCGAATACGTATGGGTAGGGATCTTTTGTCAACGTCTGCCAATGTCCGCTTTGTGGATTTACTGATGATCTGAGTGATATGGGCATCCATTTGCTGTGCCAGCGACTCGTCGTAGCTTTCAACGTTAAATTCAAAATTCAGTCGCATGCTTCGCTCATCCCAGTTTCCGCTCCCAAAAAGACTCCATGAGGAATCAACGACCATGAGTTTTGTATGATCAAACGGCGGTGGTGACATCCAGATGGTGCAGCCTCGACTTAACACCTGCCAAAGGAGTGCGTCTGATGCCCAGCCAACCAAAGCAAGATTGTTCTGCTGAGGGAGGACAATGTCGACCTCCACGCCCCGCAGAGCGGCAACACCAAGGGCCTGGCAGATAGCATCGTCGGGCAAAAAATACGGTGTCATAATTTTGACTGAACGTCGAGCGGAACTCAGGGCTGCAATCAGAATCAGTTTGATGCGACCAATTTCATGGTCATCTGGCCCATAGCGAACGCCTCGTGCGAGGCTTGTGCCGGAAAAATCCAAGCTTGGCTGCCAAGTAGGATCAGGTTCGCCGTCGCGAAGATTACCTAATGCCTCACCAGAGGCAAACGCCCAGTCCTCAATAAAAACCTCAAGCAACTGAGTGACCACAGGTCCTGTGAGCGCAAAGTGCATATCCTGCACGGCATGCTCGGGATGCTTCGAGAGCCAGCATCCATTGCGGATGTTGAGTCCTCCGGTGAATCCCTTCTCTCCATCAACTACAAGAATTTTTCGGTGGTTTCGCAAATTTGCGTAAGGCAGATACAGGGGTACTGTTGTCGGCATGAATCGTGATACGGGCACACCTCTTTGACGCAAGAGACCGACACTCGTTGGGAAACTGTATCGCGAACCAATACCATCAATGAGTACCCGCACTGAAACGCCCCTATCCACTGCCCGACAAAGAGCATCAATAAAGAGTTTCCCGGTGGGATCGTTGTCGAATATATAGGAAGCCATGCCAATACTTCGAGTGGCTGAATCGATCGCTTGAAGCATTTGTGGGTACGCCTCATCACCCCCATGCAGGGGTTCGATGGTATTCCCGTCAAGCAGCGGGCGTTTGGTGACTTCGCCAACGAGTGTTGCGAGTGATCGCAGTGGTACATTCGCTGGTCCGATAGCGTCTGTGAGCCGCTCTGTTGACGGCATTGCAGCCTCCACCCTATGGATAACTTCTCGAAGGCCTGCTCGTAGTCGTGTAGCCTTTCTTCGAATCCGGTTCACACCAAACAAGGCATAGGCAGCGGCTCCAAAACCTGGGGAAAGCCAGACCAATCCAACCCACGCCATTGTACTTCGCGTATCACGTTTTGTTAGAAGTGCGTGAACTGATGTTCCAATATTTACAGCAAGAAGTGTTGCGGCAACTATGTGTGGCCACAGGTCAATCCATAATCGCCATGCCGAATCAAATAGTTCTGCCATCGATTCTTGTCATCCTCGTGCTTCCTTGGTTTCTAGTATACTCCGGCAACGCATGCGTCACGTAACGTATGTTTTTCTGTTCTTCTAATTTCGTTTTTCCTTCTTACCAAGAAGAGTTTTCTCTTATGGTTTTTGAGCTTACTGATATGTCATTGGTTCAATCTGAAGCGATTATTGGTGGAAAAGTGTGTGAAAGTGTCACGGGATATCGTGTCGACGTGATTGACCCAGCCACTTCGGAAATAATCGGTTCTGTTCCCGCGATGAATGGCGAGGATGCGCAGAAGGCAATTGCTGCGGCCGAAGCAGCATTGATTCCATGGCGAGCAACAACTGCCTCGGCCCGGAGTGTACGCCTGCGGGCATGGCACAAACATGTTTTGGAAGCAAAAGAAGATTTGGCAAGACTCATTACAGCCGAATGTGGAAAACCAATTGGTGAAAGCCGGGGAGAGGTGGCGTATGCAGCATCTTTTCTGGAGTGGTATGCCGAGGAGGCTAAGAGGGCGTATGGTGATGTCATTCCGCCTCATCAGGAAGATAAGCGTCTGCTTGTGATGAGACAGCCCATTGGCGTAGCTGCAGCGATTACGCCTTGGAATTTCCCAGCGGCAATGATTCTTCGAAAAGTGGCAGCGGCTCTCGCCGCCGGGTGCACGATGGTTGTCAAGCCAGCACCGCAAACTCCACTTACTGCTTTAGCCCTTCACCTGCTTGCAGATCGCTCGGGACTTCCACCTGGTGTGCTCAACACCATTACCGGAAGCATCGAGTCGAGTTGCCAGATTGGATCGGAAATTTGCGCAAGCCCAACTGTTCGAGCGCTCTCATTCACCGGCTCGACGCCTGCTGGAGTCAGTCTTGCGCAACAAGCAGCGACGACTGTTAAAAAAGTCTCTCTTGAACTCGGTGGGAATGCTTCGTTTATTGTGTTTGATGATGCGGATATTGAGAATGCTGTGCAGGGAGCCCTTGCCGCAAAATTTCGCAACAGCGGACAGACCTGCGTGTGTGCGAACCGGTTTTTCGTACAGAGTGGGGTTCACGATGCATTTGTGGAAGCATTTGCAGCCGCCGTGGCTCAATTAAGGGTAGGGCCTGGGTTGGAACCAGACGTCTCGGTTGGCCCGCTCATCGATGACCGCGCACATGAAAAAGTGAAGGCTCTTGTTGCCGATGCCGTTGCCTGTGGTGCCAAGGTCGCCGTGGGTGAGAGTTCTAACTCCACGAGCGGGCGATTCTACCCTCCCACAGTGCTCACATCAGCAACTCCAGAGATGCGACTGGCAAAAGAGGAAATATTTGGCCCCGTGGCGCCGATTTTCAGATTTGAAAGCGAAGAAGAAGTGCTGAAACTTGCCAATCGCACAGAATTTGGTTTGGCGTCTTATTTCTACAGCCAAGATATCAACAGATGTTTTCGTGTGGCTGAAGCTATTGAATGTGGCATGGTTGGGATTAACACCGGCATGCTTTCAACCGTCGTTGCGCCATTTGGCGGTGTGAAGAGTTCAGGAATCGGCCGCGAAGGTGGCAGGTACGGACTCGATGAGTATCAGGAGCTCAAATACATCTGTCTTGGCGGCGTACGTTAGTTCACAGGAATTACACGACCTGATCAACGAAAAGGTACGTGTCTGTTTAAGAAGCCTTAGCGTTTCTTCTTAGTCACCTTCTTCTTTGATTTCTTCTTCCTACTGCTGGCTGATGATTTTTTGACTTTCTTTGAAGCCTTGGTTTTCTTCTTAGCGGCTTTCTTTTTTACAGTTTTCTTCTTGCCACTTTTTTTCTTTACTGCAGCCTTCTTGGCCTTTTTCTTAGCCTTCTTCTTGGCAGTTTTTTTAGCAGCCTTTTTTTTCTTCTTCGCTTTCTTCTTTTTCGAAGTTGTAGGAGCTTTTCGAAGTGGGCGGTTCAACTCAACTTCATCAAGGAATTCATTGGCCTCTTCGATGAGCGCCTCCGTAGAAACTGGTTCGACTTCATCGATTATAAAAACGGCAAGTTCGCCCCGCTGCTGGGCATCACTCAGCGCTTTGTATTCTTCAAGGTCGAGGTCATCATGGTCGTCATCTTCACTTGTAAGAAACTCAAAGCCAACACGTGCCTTTTTGTCCCATCCATCAATGTGAAATTCCACACCATATTCTCGAAACATAACGTTTCGTTCGATGACATAACCACGGCGACGGAAAAGACGTGTCAGGTGGGTACACCCTTCGAATTCACTGAGTGTTTCGCTCATCAGAAAACCTTTGAAAAATGGAATAGCGAGCCGACGTGTCACAAAACCTTTTGTGACTAGCGGCTTCTGTGAAAAGCATACAGAGCAGTCGGAAAATACGCGAATGCCGTCAGCGATCCACGGACAGAAACGCTCCTGTGGCTCACATCGCCATTTTTACGAATACAAACTTTAAATTCCCTGCCTAAATCGGTTTCGCTTTTCGAGTAAAGGTTCTCTGCAGTATCATGGTCGGTTGGGAGTCCATGATAGAGAACACATGTGGAGATTCTGGAATGGTCAAATTTACAAATAAAAGTATCCAAATGGATGTGTCCAACTGGCTTGTCATCAGTTTTTTTTTGATAGTTCTTATGCTTGCTGGAACTGCATCAAGTATGGCAGGACCGTGGGCTGATCGAGCCATTGCGAGACGCACGGCCCGTGCGGAACAAACAGACCTACGTGATCGTCAAAGGCAAGCAGAATCGACTTATGATGTGCGAACTTCCGGGGCAATACCCGTTATCACCCCGGAGAACGTATTGCGACCCGGGGTCATTCGCCGGCTCGCGCGCCGTGGGATATCGGTTGAAGAACTGGAGTTTCTCACCCGTGGTGGTCAGCCACAGCAGTTTACAAATGGTCAAAGGGCTGCTCACCCGATTCATCAATATGGCTACCAAGCCAAACCACGTTCGGATGCCGGTTCTCAGTCTGTTCTTGATTCTGAAAAAACGGAACTACCTCTCGGGCTTCGTGCCGGAGTAGTGACTTCCGACTCAGGGCGACCACAACAGGCTTTTGGCCGTGTTCCAACAGAATCTAGAAGTGTTCTCGTTGGTGCTGAAGAACCCATTTCCTCGAGCCTTGATGAAGGACCACGGTTTCCCGGCATGGAAGGCAAACAAACAAAGACACGTAACACACCAGTAGTTACGCATGAACCAATCGAGTTGTTACCTACACCCAAGCCAGCTAAATAAACGTGCTTGGCCACTTTTTTCACGAGTGGCATCTATATTGATCCAGCTATCACCCATAGGGTCCTAATTTGCGACTTCTTTACCTGGTGTATGGACCAGCAAAAGATGAAGCGTCCAAAAGGACCAGAATTACGAAGACAGGACAGAGGCCAATGCGTAAAACATTGACGTTGCTACTAGGGTTATTCGCCGCTGGTGTTTTTTTCGGAGGCATTCAAAAGACGACGGCTGATGAGGCTGTCGCCATCCATAAATTGCGGCGGAGGCCACTCCTAGGCGTACAGCGATGGGACATGTTCTCTGGCAAGGGGGCCACGCAACAGAAGGAACTCGGGTATCTGCCCGGAGGACCGGGCTTTTTGAGAGACTCCCAATGGCATAACCGGCTGCCTTTCTTCTGTCGGCTGACCCAAGATGTAGCCTGGGTACAGCATCCTACTGATGCTGGGCCTGTGTGGTTCAACTATCCCTTTAGCCAGCAACTTCTTCAGAAAAGTATGGATCAGGAACTTCGCTATGCCAGCGATGCGGGCATTGATTTTTTTGTCTATCACGGACCTGCACGGAAGCTTTTCTCCAATGGATGGGAACTCAGGAACAATTTTGACTGCCACCTATCCAGCACGATACCAGAGGCCAAGAAGGTAAAGCTTACGTGGGCTTTGTATGGTCATAGAGCAATTCGCTATACCAAAAGTAAAGTGGTCGCAATGATGGACGAGACCATTAATTACATCAAATCACCAAGTTGGCAGACGGTGAAAGACGGGCGACCTTTGATCATCGTCTACCATCCAGAGAGATTCCGAGCAGCTCTTCAAGTTGCAAAGGGAAATGAGCGTATGACAGGTGCCGGATTTATTGGTTACGTGAGGATGCGAGTCGAAGCCATAGGGCTGAAGAATCCTTACATCGTTGGTTGCATGGAACCAAGAGATAGTTTCATGCATGCCAAGGTACTGAAGGAAGAAGGCTACGATGCGTTTATGGACTACGAGGGCGCTTATGGGGGAGCGGTAGCCAAAAGGGACGAAGCTCCAACCTATGCGGCGGCCACGAAGGAGATTCTCAAGACCTGCGAGCACAAGTACCTGAACAGTGGTCTCCCGTTCATTCCCCCCTGCCCCAGCATGCATTATCGGTGGCCCCACGCCTTCGATCGGAAGGCGCAACCCATCGACAAATTCTATCACAGCCAATGGCCCAAGGATGGCGATCTTGCGAACCGACTCAAAGCCGTTTTAGATTTTGTGGCGGCGCATCCCGAAGACTGCGACGCGCAAGCGGTCATCATGTATTCTTGGAATGAACACTCTGGCGGAGGAGGCATTTGCCCGACAATGGGGGAGTCGCCCGGCTATGAACCTGTGACACAATGGGTCGATGAAGTGGCCGAGGTGCTGACAGCGTGGAAATATCCCTGAAAGCCCAGTAGGGGCAAGCAGCGTCATTAAACTTAATAATTGGTTCGTATGTTTTATTTGAATATCCTTCTGCTCTATTTGCTTCTAAACGTGTTTCACTGCGAAGTTCTTGTGCGTTGAAGCCACAATAGATGTTCCTTTTATGTCCGGTTGGGACAGGTGGTGCCAGCAGTCTTATTTCCACACGGTTGTTCCAAAAGCGTCCAGAAAAAATGATGGTTTTCAACTTTTTTGTCATAAATTAAGGTAATTGGTCATATCTGCGTGGGAAACAAAATCTTCTTGTACGTAGACTGCACCACACTGGGAATACTTCATAATCACATCAAAAGGGTCCGCTCATGGTAAATCGAACACGACGTCAATTCATTCAGGCCGGTATGGCTGGCGGCATCACTCTTGCCACTGCAGCCCAACCCGTATGGTCTGCAAACGCCAACAATGAAGTGAACATTGGATTTATAGGTTGTGGGGGCCGCGGAAACATTTTGATGTCCGCTTTCTCAAAGGTATCTGGAGTAACCGTTGGTGGCGTCTGTGATCCGGATACAGACCGACTCGAACAAGCGAAAGAGCGGTTTCCAAAGGCGCACGCGTGGACTGATCTGCGCGATTTGATCGAAGATAAATCGATAGACGCGGTTGTGATTGCAACCTGCAATCACTGGCACTGTCTTGCAGCTATTTGGGCCATGGAAGCGGGCAAGGACGTCTATGTCGAGAAGCCTTTGTCACACAGTCAATGGGAGGGTGAACAGACCGTTGCAGCCGCAGCAAAATACAAGAAAATTTGTCAGCTTGGAACGCAACAGCGTTCTGATCCAATGCAAGCTGAGATCAAGGAATTTCTCCATAAGGAGAAAGGTCTCGGTGATATCCTTTCGGTGCAGGTAAATCGCGTTGGAGTTCGATCACCAATTGGGAAGCGTTCAACACCGCTGCCGATTCCCCACGATATGGACTACGATCTTTGGCTTGGTCCGGCGGCCGATGTACCAATCTTTCGGGATAAGCTTCAGTACGATTGGCATTGGGACTGGAATACAGGGTCCGGTGAGATGGGAAATTGGGGAATACACATCCTTGATGATGTTCGAAATGTTGTGTTTCGTGACACTGTGAAAGTTCCCAAACGAATCCAAAGTATAGGTGGGCGTGTGGTTTGGGAGGATGCTGGTGCCACTCCAAATGTGCAAATGGTTGCTATGGATACAGGTTCTGTGCCAGTTCAAATACAGCTTGCCAATATAGCTGCAGAGCCGGGTGGCAAGAAAAGCCCCAAGCACTTAGGCCCCGGGAGTGGATACATCGTTTATTGTTCCGGAGGACACTACGAGGGTCGGCGAGGTAGTGGTGTTGCGTTTGACCAGGACGGCAAAGAGGTTCGTTCATTCAAGGGAGATAGCGGCAATGGGTCGCATCAACAAAACTTTATCGATGCAGTAAGAAAGCGTGACCAAAATATCCTGAATGCGGATATCGTAGTAGGAAACGATTCAACGGCCTGGTGCAACCTTGCGAACAGCGTATTTCGTGCAAGTAAAGAATACGACGTAGATCGTGTGAAAAAAGGTCTACCATCGATGAAGAAACAGGCCGATCGCTTGGGCGAGATTCTCTCCCCATATGGCATCGGTCTGCAATCGAAAGAAATACAAGCAAGTGCAGTGCTTGAGGTAGACTCAGAAACCGGGCAGTTTGTCGGTGTTGATGCTGAACAGGCCAATCAGTTTTATAGACGGTCGTACCGAACAGGCTTTGCTGTACCAAAGCTGATATAAGCAGGTATCGTAAATTTCTATTTGGCTGCTCAAGACACGCGTTCAAGACATACTCTGTACTGGTAACGATGCAACAGAATCATTTCATTGTATGTGGACTTGGCCGATTTGGTCTTTGTATTACGCAACTGCTTACAGAAGCAGGAAAGTCTGTTGTTGTTATTACTTCAGACACATGTCCCCAGGACCGGCTTGATCGAGCTGAAGCCTCTGGTGCTCGTGTTGTTCTAGGGGATTTTCGTATTGCATCAGTGCGGGCAAAGACAGAAATTTCCTCAGCGGCGGCGATAATTCTGACAACAAGTCAAGATGTCACCAATCTTGAGGTCGCACTTGAGGTGCGAGGCGGGCAACCAAAACTTATTGTGGTGATGCGTCACTCTGAACAAAAACTGGCACAACGCTTGGAAAAAGATTTTGGCATTACGGCAGTTTTGTCACCAGCTGTGCTTGCTGCTGGCGAATTTGTTTATGCTGCAATGAAGCCGACGATTGCGGAAGTTACAGTAGCCAGTCAGCCCAATCGGTTGCCGCGATCTCGCATGCGATATGAGGTCCTGGCAATACCATGTATTCTTTTGTTAATTTATTCTTCCGCAGTTATCATTTTCCATTCCACGCTCAACCTTTCGTGGATTGACTCTGCCTACTTCACTACCTCGGTGGTAACGACAGTTGGATTTGGTGACTTTAATCTCGAACACGCGCCAGCGTGGCTCAAGCTGTTTGGCATTGGTCTCATGTTTGCTGGCATCATGCTCATTGGCATCATCGCCTCTTTGCTAACGCTCTTCATAGTTTCTGGCAGAGCTATGGAATTGCGGAGTGAATTTCTAGCATCGCAAAAAAGGAATCATGTCGTCGTGTGCGGGCTCGGGCAGATAGGCGTAGCGATTACACGCGACCTTGTCGAGCAAGGTGTGCCGGTGGTGGCAGTGGACCCAGCGGCGACCGACGACGATCACCGCGAACTCAATATTCAGTGCCCACTCATCGTTGGAAATGCCACGAAATCAACCATTCTGAGGCGAGCCGGTATTGGGAAAGCTCGTGCGATAATCGCATGCACTTCGAGTGACGCGCTAAATCTCGAGATTGGTCTAACCGCTCAGTCAACCGTTGAAGGAAAAAGAGCAAGGCGTTTGCGGCTTGTGATGCGATGTTTTGATTATGACCTAGCAAGCAG
>Ga0315315_10001553_pt1 | contig 21133 bp, 10 predicted proteins | sample M140m3416metaG_FD_203699 | JGI IMG/M metagenome (GOLD analysis project Ga0315315, IMG submission 203699) | Ammonia-oxidizing marine archaeal communities from Monterey Bay, California, United States - M1 40m 3416 | ecosystem: Environmental > Aquatic > Marine > Intertidal zone | place: USA...
AACCTCTCCTTGAGATCCGACGCGAGGTCATGCTTGGGCTGCCAGTCGAGCAGCTTGAGCGCATTGGCGGGATAAGAATAGAAATGGATGGGCCTGAACGGGAACGCCTTCTTGACCTCCACACCTTCCGGCAGCTTCTTCGGATCGTAGTTCACAATCTTGGGTTCGACACCCGCGGCAGCCGCGCAGAGCTCGACCATCCCGTTGAGCGTGACTGCCTTGTTGGTCACCGCGTTGAAGATGGCGCCGTTCGCGGCGGGGTTACCGACCGCCGCCGCCATCATAGTTGCGACATCCTCCGCGTGGGCGACCACAGACATCTGGTCACCGCTGCCCGGCACCAGCACGGGGCGTCCCCTCACGATGCGGTCGAAGAAGAACTCCTCGCAGTCCTTGTTGTTGCCGTACCCGGTGAAGTACTGCGGACGGAACGACGAAAACGAAAACGGCATGGTGGCGAGCTTCGCCTCAACCTGAGCGTGACCCGCGGACTCTTTCACCGCGTCGCCCTCGAGGTGGGGCGGGGTTGGGGTGGGCTTGTACATGCCCGCGGAGGACACGAAGAAGAATTGCTTGGCGCCGCACTGCTTCGCGAACGCGGCGACGGGACCGACAGAGTCGAGATCCTTGCCGTTGTTGTCGACGACGACGTCGAACTGCGCTCCCGTAGCCTTCGTGGCGAGCTCGCTGGGGTCCGCCCACACAGTTTGGACACCGGCGGACGTGAGCTCGTTGAAGTACGAGAACGGGGGCTTCTGCATCTTCTTGTCATCTTGGGAGCCGACGGTGTTGAGGGTCACCGAGTGGCCTTGCGCTGCGAGGGTCTTCGCAAGCCAAAAGCCGATGTTGGCGTGACCACCACCGTTTGTGTTGACAATAAGAACCTTCTGGGGGGCGGCCGCGGCGGTGGTGACCGCGGGCATCGCGCGCTGCGGGAGGAAGCGGGGTGATCGGGTAAGTAAGTCAGATTGTCGAGTCGGATCGGGGCGTCGGGGTGGTGGGACGCACCCTGGCGACGCGTGCGTTGCGACCAGAGGCGCGGCGAATCTGACGCGCGCCCGAGGGCGCGCGGAGGCAAACGCTGGGGGCAGCGGCGAGGGCGGAAGCGACCATTTCGAGGTTGTTCGCGTCGAAGTGTGAAGGATAAGGGCGGTGCCGTTGGTTTCTTTGCCAAGTCAGCGCCGAGATTCCGCGACTCGCGGAGTTGCACAAATCGCCGCCCGCACCGTCTCTCTCGCTCTGGGAGGAATAAATGGCGGATTAAACCTTCCTCGGGCGCCAGTAGACGGCACGCGCTCGGCTAGTTCGAGCATCTTCAGCGCACGTCCACTTCCTTAACACAAGGAAATCTAAGCTTCTTATGACCGACGCCCTCGACAGCCTGGGTGCGTGCCCGATATCGCGCCCGAAGCGGCCGTCTCCGGGCGACAAGCGAACGGCCGGCAAAACGCGCTTTTTCCGATCGGTGCCTTCCGAGATGGACGTCGCGTCCCGGGCGGATGCCGAGCCGGGTTGGCGCGAGAGAACCCGTCGACCGAATATAGAACATGCGGACGATCGTTTAGCCTCGTTGCGTTCGTGCGGGTTTGGTCGCGTCACGGCGACGGCGGCGGCGACCGGGATTCCCGCGAAGCGCCGATCTTTTTATTCCCTCGATGCTGACTCTGCTCCCCGCGCGTCCCCCCCCCGCCTTCCGCAGGCCCAAACTTTTCCTTTCAGGACGACGATAAGCCTGCAAAGGAGAGCAACACTGCGGACTCTGTTCAGTCGAACTACATCCACATTCGCTCCCAGCAGCGCAACGGTCGCAAGTCCTTGACGACGATCCAGGTGCGGCCCCCCCCTGAAGGCACCCCTCCTAATCGACTCAAAACAGCAGATCCTCGTGATCGAGCCAGCCTTCTCACGTCCTCTCCATCGTTTTCGTCACCTCGCAGGGAATCAACCCCAAGATCAACAAGAAGGTGATCCTCAAGGAGTGCAAGAAGAAGTTCAACTGCAACGGCACGATCGTTGATGATCCCGACCTTGGCCAGGTGATCCAGCTCCAGGGCGACCAGCGTAAGGTGGTCGCGCAGTTCCTCATCGACGAGAAGATCGCGAAGAGGGACGTGATCAAGGTGCACGGCTCTTAAGCGAGTCAGCCATGGCGGCAGGGTGGCTCGTCGAGGCGGGGACCACGCGCGCGCTCTCGGGCGCGGGCGCGTCTTCTTCGACTTTTGGCGACGTGATGAATGCGTCACTTTCGCGAGGGGAAGATCACGAACGCGGTTCGGCGTTCACTCTGAGAACGACGACTCGCTCGCATCGACTCGCCACCAACGCGAATAGGTTACAGAGTTTTAGGCGCCGCGCGCGCAGAAGGAGTGGCGACGGGTTGCTCGGCAATGGTGCGAGTGATCTGAGACCCGATGACACGACGTAGTAGCGCTATAACAAATTTCATTTCAGTCAATCACAACAGCGCGAATAGACCCTGAGGCTCCTTCGGCATAACCGGTACCGCCCAATCGCACGCGTCCTCGATGCCAAGGGTGTCCACGCCGCGCTGCAGGCGGAACCACCCATCCTCACCCCAGAACGTTCCCCAGCTGTTTCGACCGATCCAGAACTTGTTGCCGTCCTCGTCCTCGCCGTAGCCGGTGATTGATATCTCGTGATCTTGGTCCTTGCATCCCGTGGTGTCGGTGAATACGCCTCCTTTGTACGCCTCGAACTCCTCGGTGACGCACAACCCACACGCGATTGGACCTCGCGCCGCGATTTCAGCCATCATCGCTTCCTCGCCGGTGACCTGGCCGTACTCCTGAATACCGTACACGCGATTAGCCGGGGGTATCCTGGCGAAACATCCTTTCACCGGGTCGCAATCCTGGCAAAAGTGAAGGTCGTCGCATTCATTCTTTTGCGCCTGGTAATTCTGACACGTCTCCTCAGTGACGCCGTTCGCCGCGATCCACTCGTGGGCGCTGGTTGGATCTCCGCCGTTGCACCCGTCAGTTCCGCCGCCGCTAACGCAGTCCAAGAGAACCTGCGGCGCGAGGTCAATCTCAGGGAATTTCCCACCGCGCATCAGGTTGATGCGATCTGACATGGACGACGTGGTGCCGTGTGCCCAGCACGAGCCGCAGTATTGTGGAATGTGCTGATTCCGGTTAATCGTGGCCAGGTTGACGCCGTCGACGTCGCGAATGTCCCAGCTGCCGGGTACCTTGGACTTGTCATACCCCGGGGTCTCGTGAGGACGGGCGGTGAGCACTAGTTCGCGCGTATCTTTGGAGGGAGACGTTTTTCGGCACGGGCGCTCGTAATCGTGATAAGTTCCTTTCCCGACTGATGGGTCCGTGGAGAACAGCCGGGGCTTTCGGTCGGTTGTTGGCGTCACGTCGTGGCCTCCGAGGGTTATGAGCTCCTCGGGTTCGCGCTCCTCGGGTTCGGCGACGGGAACGCCAAAAGTGCAGTCATTCTCGATGCCGAGGTTTTGGTGATGCATCTTGATGCGGAAGAAGCCGGATTCTCCCCAGTACGTGCCCCAGGAGTTCCTACCGATCCAGTACTCCTCACCGCTGGCTTCGTCCACGCCGTACCCGACCACCGCGAGCTCGTGGTTCATGATGTTCAGCAAGTGGGACTCGGCGTATATCCCACCCTTGTAGTCGTTGTAGAACTTGTCCGTGACGTGAATGCCGCACGCGATTGGACCGCGCGTCGATATCTCCGCCTTCATCTTGTCCGCGTTGGACACCGGCCAGCCCACGGCGTCGACGTCCAAGCCGCCGTGCACGTGGCCGTACTCGGATACCGTCCACCGCTTGTACCTCTTGACAGGTTTACACGTCCCCGGAAGGAACGGCTCGGGGGGGTGGCCAGGGGCGCAGTCCTCGCAGACGCCGAAGGGCTTGCACTTGCCGTCTCGCGCCTCGTACGCCTGGCACGTCTCGTCGGGGATACCGTGCGTCGAGATGTATTCGTAAACCTGAGCCGGGTCACCTCCCTCGCAGCTGCCTCCGGCTCGGCAATTGATGAGCACCTGTGGAGCGAGGATCGTCTCCGGGAACGTGGCTTTGCGCGCGATTTTGATGCGATCTGACAGGGACGCGGTGGTACCCATTGCCCAACAGCTGCCGCAGTACTGAGGAATGTGCTGGTTGCGAGTCTCGGTGAGGTAGTTGACGCCGTCCACGTCGCCCCAGAACACGTGCGTCGGGAGGTCGTTGCGCACGTCCAGCTGCTCGTGCGGACGAGGGGAGGTGACGCGCTCGCCGGCGAGGAACGTCGCCTTCTCGGCGCGGCAGTGCTTGTGCGATCTGGCCTCCGCTGTCCCTTCGTGCGTCCCTTCGTGCTTTGGGGAGGCAAGCCTCGCTATGTACCTGCCCGAGCGGGGCAACAGGCGCGCGGCGCTTGCGCCATGGCAAAGGGCGAGCGCCAGGATCACGAGGAAAATGAAGGATGAGGATATCCGCGCCATCGTGTAGTCGGGTCGCGGCAGTACCTCTCTCGTGTTGTCCGGAGTGTGTGATTTTCGAGCCGAGTGCTGACGAGGTTGTTCTCGACGTCAGCGATCGATCAGCGCCGCGATCGATCCGCTTCCGTGGGCACTTGGGTTTTCAAAGTCGGGGCGGAACCCCCGAGCCGCTCCATTCGCCCAAGCGCGCCATACCCTAGCTGGCGTGAGACGCCTGGAGGGTTCGCGCGTGAGGGAAGTCAGACGCGCGCCTGGGGGCGTGCGCATTCACGAGGCGGGCGCTCGTTCGTGATACAACCCGGGCGGCTGTCCCCGAGAGGCGAGCAATCTCTCGTGACTGCTGCTGGGAGGACTCGGGCTGAGTATCGCAGCGCGCGTGAGGGTAGTCCAGGTTGGGGTGGGAGGCACGATGTCGCGTGAGAACTGGTCCCGCGCGTCGTCTTCGAACGTGGTGCCCGGCTGGGCCCCGCGAGCGCATCTCCGCCACGGCGCATGCTCGCCCTCGGGGACGACGGGCGTCCTGAGGTCTTCTTCGCCATCGTCCGCGCGGTCGAGCGTCGTGGCCAACGGCGTGGGCTCGGGCTTCGGCAAGTGGATGCAGGACGCGTACGCAGACTCATTCACGAGCGCGTTCAAGCCACTTCCGAGGCGTGCGGATAAAGGACGAGACGGTCGCGATGAGGGCAAAGGGCAGGCGGACGCGCCAGGCGGAGTCCCCGGGTCGTACGACCACGTCTACATAGACGTCAACAACGTGTTACACGTCGCCGCGCACCACACCAAGACTGAGAAGGCTTTCTTCATGAAACTCTTCGCGCTCCTAGATCTCAACATGCGTCGCACCAAGCCGCAGTACACGGTGACGCTCGCGCTCGACGGCCCGGCGCCAATCGCGAAGACCATCACGCAGCGTCGCCGCCGCATTCGGCTGAGCAGCGGGGAGAAAGTGCCGCTGTCGGAGGATCCCGCGCGATTGCTCAAGATTGGTCTGACTCCAGGTTCCACACTGTCGCTTAAGATTGACCGCGCGCTCGAGTACTACTCGGCGACCAGGCTTCTGAGCCGCAACACACTTCCGAGGGGTTTGCTCTTTGAGATATCCGGCACGAGGGTGCCCGGGGAGGGTGAAGTCAAGATCCTTCGGAGCATGAAGGCGAGAGTGGAGAACCCCAAGTTCGAGGGTCACTCGCATTTAATCGTCTCAGAGGATAGCGACGCGCTGCTGTTGGCGATGACCGCGGCGCCCGCGGATACGTTTGTGCTTTCGTCAAAGCTCGTGTTTTCGGTGCGATCGTTCAACACGGCGCTCGCGAGCCAGCTGCCGCCGGGCGTGGCGCTGGACGGCGCGAGGAGGGACTTCGTGGCGCTCGCTGTGATGATGGGTAACGATTACCTCCCGGGTAGCAGGTTTGGGGTCAAATACTCGTGGAGGGCGTACGTGCAGCTGCGCAGCGGCGAGAGGTCCGGTAAAGTCGACGGCGAAGGCGGATCGAACGTGCCGTCGCCGTCTTCGAAAGTCGCTTGGGGACGGTACCGCGATTCCCCGCTGTTCCCGGCGCCGGATCCCCTGTTGGACGCGCCTTTATTCCCGGGTGATCGCAGGCCCGGTAAGATGCGTCGCGGCGGCTTTGGTGAGAGCCGGGTGTACGAGGAGGGCAAGCTCGCGTTCCGCCTGCCCCCGCCGGTAAACTGGGGGATGCTGCGGGACTTCGCCAGGGTGCTCGCGGACCCCGAATACGTAGAGTTGCAAGTGAGCGATGGTCTGAGGCCCCGCGCGGACGTGCAAAGAGCGATCAACGCGGCGGCTGCAGCTGCGGCGACACTTAATCAGACGATCGACCTTGAGGATGACGAGGACGCCCCGGGCGATGAGCTCATCGTTGCACTCATCGACGACAAAGAAGTTGTTCAGAAGGCGCCCTCGTTTTCTCTCATCCCCGGGGTCGCCGGGGTAGTTCGCGCTAAGCTCGATCCACTTCGGAGCGCTAGACGTGCGTACGAGTATATCCACGGTGTTGGCTGGGTGCTGGAGATGTACTACACCGGCGCGTGCCTCGACTACGGTTACCATTTCCAGTATTCTCCCAGAGAGCACAACCAAGGCATCGCGGCGGCAATCGACAAGAAGGCGCTAGACGCGAACTCTTTCACAGCAGGGACGACCGCTTTCAAGGCGAATAAATCGAGAAACACGACGGATGTGGCGGCGGCGGCTGCCGCTGCTGCGGCTGCCAACGCGGCGGCTTCGCAGGGATCGGGCGGATCCGGGTCAGGCGGTGCCTCGCGCAGCAAGGTACCCCCGCCCGCGGTGGACATCGCCGACTTCCTCACGCTACCCTTAACTTACGATCCCACCCTGGACCCGTTGAGGGATCGCGAACGCGCTGGTGTTGCGTACCTCAACAGGTATCCCATCACCCCTCTCGCGTATTCCCTCGCGGTGATCCCGAGGGGCGGTCGCGCCATGCTGGCGAAGGGCGTGCGGCCACTCCAAGACCAGGGTTCCCCAGTGCATCACCTTTTCAAGGACGACTACTGCGTGACATGTATCAAGCATCGCATCGCGGCGGGTCCTCTGGAGCGCGTCATTCAGCAGGAGTCTGGAAACGGAGGGGGAGGATCGATGGGCACGGCGAGCGCCAAGGGAAACGGAATCGTCGGCGGCGCGATGGTCCCGACCAAGAGGGGTCGCGGGGCCCGCGGCGCGCGGGGAGGTGGGGGACGCGGCAAAAAAGATGCGTCCTCCGAGGCTGAGCGCTTACTTGCGCGTAAGTTTGCGGGCGGTGACGAAGCGATTCGATCCGCGGCTCGCGCGGGCGGCGACGTTGCGCGAGAGGCTCTCCGTCGGCTGAATCGTCGACACCTCGAGCACCTCTCGAAGGCGCCGCAGCACGCTCAGGATCGACCTCCTCCTCCGCTCAACGACCTCGAGGGCGCGGTCGCGCGCGTCTCCGTTGACAATATCCTCAGCGAAGATGAAGAAACACTGCGAACGCTCGGCGACCAGCCAGTGCTCATCTGGCACTCCTCTTACAGCGACCCGCCCGACCTGGACAGGAGCGCGCTCACGCCAGAGGAGGATCTGCCGGGATGGGTCTCGCTGGTGACGCCCCCGGGATGCCGGAAACTCGGGCCGGGGATGACCGACATACGCAGGTACGACGGCGATGCATCGACGGTTTTGTCCATGTGGAGCGTCGGTGGAGAGTCGCCGACGTCGAAGTCCGGGCCCGGTGCGGGTGGTGGGCCGGGGAGAGGCGGACGCGGCAGGCAAGCGTTCAGGAACGGAGGAGGGTTCAAAAAGAGGCCACCCCGGGGCAGAGGAGGCGAGAACTTCGCATCTGCAGATGGCGACCGGAAGAAAGACGAGTCGGATAAAGGATCGACGGATGCACCGGCGAGTACGCCTTCGCAAAATCGGCGATGGAGGCGCCAACCGGCGGGAGCCGCCGCGAGGCGTCGAACCGGAGAGGGCGCATCCGACGGGGCGGCGGAAACGAAGTCCGATGACTCGCCGCCTCCACCAGCACAGGGCAGTGAGGACGATCGTCCGATGACGCCCGGTGATTTCCGTCGTAGACGCAGTCCCGGAGGATTTTACGGCGGCCGTGGTCGCCGGGGTGGGACGAAGCCGAGGGCACTGCCACCTATCATCATCGGCAGAGGCGCATTTTGTACATTATGAATTAGTCTTGTACCTTCTTCGTAATACATCAGTAAAAATGTCGGCATCCGCTCCTCATTCGTCCACTGCTTCTCAATCGTACACTCTGGTCTTGCGCATCAGGGTTGGGTCGTCAAAAACGCCGTCCTCCTGCGTGATGATCTCCGAGAACGCACAGATTGTTCCCGGAGCGCCGACCACGTTGGTGTACTTGGCGTTGCCCGTGCGCTTCTTCCCCGCGGGCGTGTACTGTTTGACCCAGTTGTCGTATCCGCCCGCAACCTCCACAGCGGCCACGTACTCAAAACCCGCTGCCCTTAGACGGTCCAGCACGACGCACGCGCCGTCGGGTTCGTTCTCTGCGTCAGCCGCTCCGAGGATGAGCACCTGAGCCGTCGCCGGATCTGGGAACATTTGCGAAAATTCCGATTCGAAGTCGCCCCTCGTCTCCTTCTCCCAATGCAGCGGTCTGCCAACGACGTTCACGGCGGGCACGTTCACGGATCCCATCACGGCCTCCTTGTCATGGTCACGAGCACCCCGCACGTCCACGACCTTGACGCCCTCCTCCTTAAACATGGTAAACGCATCCTTGACAGTCACCACCTGCCACCATCTCGGGTATTGTGGCTCGGGCTCCGGCTCAGGCTCGGGCTCCGGCTCGGGTGGGGGCGGGTTACGCCGCCGTTCCTCCGCCGCTACTTCTTCGGACCGCCTCAGTGCCTCGCGCGCCGCCTCGACCGCGCGAGCCTGCGCCTCCCTGATGGAATCGTCTTCGTCTACCATCTTGGCAATTTTCTCCTCGATACTCGGCCCCTGTGCCTCCTTCACCTCGCCGCTCTCCACGAGTTCTTCCCACGTCTTCTGGTACCGCATGTACTCATCGCTGAGTCGTTTTTCGTTCACTAGCTCTTGTTCTCTGGCCAGGTCTTTCGCGTGCTCGAACAGCACAGCCTCGGACATGTCCACGCCGCCAGCGCCGTGGTGAACAAAATCCGGGCGCCAGTTCAGCAACTTCCCCGGATCCTCCTCGTCGTCCGGTCGCTCGTGAGTGCGCTTATTCATCAGACTCTCGCCCATCGCCTTACTCACGAGTCGTTGGCCGGTAACCGGGTCAGGTTCACCTCGGAAGGTATCCGCCCAACGTGAGATGACGTCGTCGTACAGCCGACTGCGAATGGCGCCGAAAAAATCCAGCGGTTGGTCGGGGAAAGTTTCCACCAGCCGCTCCACGGTGGCTCGGGATACGTCGTCGTCCCTGTACATCGCGTGCACCATATCGCATATGTCGTCTCTGGTCGGCGTCCAATAGAATTTGTCCATGCGCCCGTCACGGAGAAGCGGCGCGTAAAGCGTGGAGAGATCGTTTCCGGTTAAAATGATGGGCACCCGGCGGATGTATTCGTCCTCCCTGTACGCGTGGATCTCGTCATCCTCCTCGTTGGACACGGAGTTCGGGTGATCGCATATGTTCATGAGAGTCCCCATCACCATCTGCGTGTTCACCGTCGACTGCGTCTGCTTGAACCATCCCACGCCCGCGTCGATGTCGTTTATGATGAGGCAGGTTGCCTTGCCGCGAGTCTTCATGATCTCGGCGGCGTGCCTGTACCTGCGTCGGATCAACCGCCCGGGCTCGCCCGCCCATTCGTCCTCGAGTTCGCCCGCGGACATCACCACCGGATGTACGCCGAGCAACCTGCACGCGAGCTCGAGGTTGAACGTCTTGCCGCACCCCTTCGAGCCCCAGATGCCGAGCAGGACAGGCACCCTCGTGTTGCCGAGCGCGTTCTCCCCGACCCCCGGGTTGGTCGGGTCCATGAGCAGGTTCTTGGCGATGTGCAGGGCGACCCTGTCCACGAACTGCTTGGGCACGTGGAAATCACCCACCAGGTTGTTGAACGACCGCTCCATGGTGAATCGCAGCTTACCGCTCGCGATGTCCGAGTCCGCGCCGAGGTTAAACTTCGAATTGTTCTTTCCGGCGAACACGTCGTCGACGACCCCGTACCTGGCTCCGACCGCCGTGTTCATGTTCTCGCTCTGCCTGCCCAGCTCAACCAGGTAGTCCACACCTCTCGCCGCCTGCGTGGACTCCTTGGTCGTCCACGAGCTGCGATGCTCCTTGTCCGCCTTCCAGTAGTCGTGGTACTCGACGCCTTCGTCATCGGACGAATACGCGCGAGGAGTGACTAGCGATGACGGAACCGGGCAACCCCCGCGCGATTGAACGCGCGCGCGGCGTAGAGCGCGCGTCGAGCCGTGCACACATCGCGATGACCACGCGGACACTGTGCTCGACGAGCCGGGCGTCAACACCGACATGCCGCTTCGTCGTCTGCGTTCCGTGACACCGGTCGTGATGAGAGGATGAGCTTTCGGCGGTCCCGCGACGATAGCCACAAATTTCGTCCGTACTGGGAACCAGTCATCAGAAATTGCAGAATCGTCGCGCGATATCATATGATATCGGATAGCACTTCGTATTTGATGTGCGCTCTCGTCGCACCTCCCTCTCTTCGCGGCACGCAGACCGCATCCGCACGCGAAACAATGTCGACGTTCGCGCATGCACGCGTCGCAATCGTTCCCGCGGGGTACCGGGCGAGACGACCCGCCCGGGTTCTCACGGCTGCGGCTGCGGTGCCGGGATCCGACGATGCGACTCCACGGGCGTCGTCGTCAACATCCGCCGGCCGCAGGGGCGCTCTCATGGGCTTGGGCGCGTGCTTCCTAGGGGCCTCACCCGCGAACGCCGCGGTCAGGCTCCTACCGACGGACCTCGATCCGCGGCGGAGATTCTTTCAGAGCCTCGTGGAGCCGTGGGAGCCGTATTTCGGGTGGGGCGAGCGAGTGACGGTGCGAAAGGAGCTCGTGCCAGATTCCATCTGGTCCCTCGAGCAGGAGCAGGCGCTGGACGTGCTCGCCATGAACATCCGGACGACGGTGGTGAAACTCAAGAGCACCGGCGGTTTGGTCGTCTTCTCACCGCAGGCGCCGACGAGGGAGTTCTTCGAGCTGCTCGACGAGCTCGGCGCGGTGGAACACGTCGTGCTCCCGACTTATGCGCTGGAGCACAAAGTGTGGCTCCCAGCTCTGGCGCGACGGTACCCGCGAGCGAAGGTCTGGGTGACCGAGGGCATCTGGAGCGTCCCCGTCGACTTGCCCTTGGAGTGGCTGGGCATCGATAAGACAGGGACGCTCACCGTGGACCGTCGAGGCCTTCAAGACGACGCCGAGCGCACGCCGCCGTGGCTTGATGAGTTGGACTACCGGGTACTACGCGTTGACACCGCGGGTGCGAATCCGTACATCGAGACGTGTTTCTTCCACCGCGAGTCACGGTCGTTGCTCGTCACGGATCTCGTTCTGTCCATCCCGACCTTTCCACCGGAGGTCATCTCGCGGGACAGACTACTGAACCTCGCGCCGGATGATCCGGCGGATGCGCCCGCGGCGTCGACGGATGAGAATCTCAAGATTGGATGGGCGAAGGCGAGCCTGGTTGTTTCTTTCCTCGGGCCCTCGCGGCAGAGCCAGGTGGCGGACGGAGAGTTCAAAGGGAAGCTCAAATGGGAACCGGGTTACGAGAAGTCCTTCGAGGCCATCAGGGAACGCACGATTCCGTCGCCCATCCTTCGGACGCTGGTTTTTTCAAAGGGGCGCGGGTTCACACGCGATTTCATCGACGTGTTGTGTCGCGACTGGGGAGATGAAGAGACGGGATTCGTCCGGATCATTCCGGCGCACTACGACGCGCCGATCGCGGCTGGACCCACGGAGCTTAGACGAGCGTTCGCGTTCATCGACCAGCCCGGTTCCGACGGGTTGGGATTAGACGCTCCGGGCGCCGAGTTGCCCAAGGAGGACATGGTGCTGCTGAAGCGTGTGAACGACGTGCTCGTGAAGGTTGGACTCGGGTCATAGACTAGCTAGCTAGTAGCGTCTCGTCAGTGTGAATGAGATAATCAGATCTGCCGGGCAGTGGGCTGCGGTACCCAAGCGGGGCGGCGAAAGACACGCGACGGATGAAATAATTGAATTACACGCAGACTATCTACCAGTACCCGTGTGAGTCGGGTCTCACGGACTGGTGTCCTCAATCCAAGCCGTGTACACCTCGTCTACGGTTCCACTGGAGCAAGGGGGCACGTTGGGGTAGTTTTCAACCATCATGGTCCACATTTCTTTGCACATTACTGTACCCTGACTCGTGCACTCACTTTCAGTGACACTTCCGGGGTCAGGGCCTGCTTGGTTCGGGAAGACTGGAGGATTGAAAGAGTTGCCGTTGCCGCACAGACACTCGCAGTCTCCGTACTCGTCCGAGGTGCCTCAACCCGAGCCCGGATCCGGCGACGAGGTTGGACCTTGAGAGTAGCTGTACCCATCATACGTCCACCTCGTGGAAACGGTTCCGGTGCATGCGTCGGAGTCGCCGTTGTCAACCGCATCCTGGTTGTATGATGTGCATGTATCATATACACTCCCAGCCGAAGAATCAGAGCACGCACTTTCAGTGATACCGCACTCCCCCTGGGAGCAAGTATCCAAGTTCGGGAAAACCCTCGTACTCCAAGACTGATCGTCGCACAGACACTCGCAGTTTTTTCGAGTTTCGCCCGAGCCCGAATCATTATGAGAATGACCCGAGCTGTAACTGGGGTTGACAAACCACTCGACATAGTAAGTAGAGCACGTTTGGCCGAAAGTCGACGGGCATCGGTCGTCTGGACCAAGGCTCGAGCATTCAGCCGAGGTGACACCGCAGTCCCCTCCGTTTCCGTCGCAACCGGTGACGTTCCCTGCAAAATCGGTCTTGTCGGCGTCGCAGTAGCACGAGCAGTCTCCTAACTCGTCGGAGGTGCCTCCACCCGAGCCCGGATCCGGCGACGGGGCTGGAGCGTCTGCAACCGTCTCACAGCCGCTTCCCTCCCATCCATCTTCGCATGTACACGTGCACGACCCGGTGGTGCCACCGACGTTGCCGTGCTCTCCGCAATGGATACTACCGTCGCTTCCATCCTTGGTCGGGATCGAAGAGTTGGTGCACGCGCTGGCTGTCTCACAGCCGCTTCCATCCCACCCAGGGTCGCATGTACATGTGCACGACCCGGTGGTGCCACCGACGCTGCCGTGCTCTCCGCAATGGATACTACCGTCGCTTCCATCCTTGGTCGGGATCGAAGAGTTGGTGCACGCGCTGGCTGTCTCACAGCCGCTTCCCTCCCACCCAGGGTCGCATGTACACGTGCACGACCCGGTGGTGCCACCGACGATGCCGTGCTCTCCACAATGGATACTACCGTCGCTTCCATCCTTGGTCGGGATCGAAGAGTTGGTGCACGCGCTGGCTGTCTGGCAGTTCGTGCCTTCATATCCCGGGTTACAGGCACCCGTGTACGTCGGAACGTACGACCAAGTGGTGGTGAAGTTGACGTCGCACGCGTCGATGTTACCTTCGGTCGCCATATCTCCGCACTCTTCCGGTCCTTCGTCCACGCATTTACTGAAGGAAAAACCCACGCCGCCTTGGTCGTCCGTGACGTCGATGGTCCCGTTAGCGACTTGCTCACCCTTGCACAGGCACAAGCAGTCGCCGAAGTAGCCGTAACCTGTTTTCGAGGGTGCGTCGACGGCGAATCGGAACGAGGGCAAAGGCGCCGGAGGTGAGGGCTCCGTATACTTGTACGTCGGCGCCGGCCCGTAGCAGCCCGATGAAGGCGATGACGACGACGAAAATTCATCCGCAATCTTGAAACCGTTGAGCGCCATGAGGTCGTCGCAGCTGCACGTGTTGGGATCGGTAATGTCTCGCTCCGGGCATGGCAGCCTGTACACGCGAACGAAGCTGGCGGGGGAGCCGTCATCGGGATTTCCGCCACCCGCGATCATCGCGAGATCGCCGTGCACCACTACACCGCGCGCGCCGAGGTGGTCGTTGGCGACACCCGTGAATATCCTGTCGCGCTGAGTCCAAGTCGACGACGACACGCCGGGTCGGTCGCGGGTGAAAATGTACGCGGCGCCGGCGGAGCCGACGTTCCCCATCACGCCGCCGGCGATGATCACGTCGCCATAAATATCGACGGATGCACCGAGCTTCAACTGGACGTCGTTCGCCTGGCCGTGTGGCAAATCATGTTCACCCCGAAGCTTCTCAACCTGCGTCCACCCAGAGTTTGGATCACCTGGCACGTCACGGTAAAAGACGTGCACCGCGCCGTGGCTGTCCGTGTCCTGGTTTTGCGCGCCGACGGCGATCGTGTCTCCATCAATCGCGCAGCTCGAGCCCATCAGATTGGATGGATGCTCGTCACGCACCGTGAGCCATGCGCGTGGTGCCCAATTTGGAGGGTCAGAGGAGCTGCGAGTGAAGACGTAGGCGCTACCGACGTCCCCGCCAATGGCATCATTGGCGTAGTCTATCTCCGCGTTCTCTCCATACGAGCTGACGACGATCGTGTGACCGCTGACCCCGACCGAGTATCCAAACGCCGGGGACCATTGGTCTTGCTCCCCATCGAGGTGGATGACGTTCGAATCCCAGGAAGGCTCCACTTGCTGCATCTCGCTCGCCCGGAGCTCCCGCCTCCAGGTCCAGGTGGAATTATCCCGCGTGTAGATGTGGACGGTGCCGTGCAGGTAGCCGACGTTCGTGTTGTTCATCACACCGTCGCCGTCGTAGTCGATGCTCGCCCTCGGCGCGCCGACGACGATGGTATCTCCGTCGATGGCGACGGAAGTCCCGAATGGACCGTTATTGTGGTGAGCATAATTTGCGTTGATGGCGTAGTACGCGCAAGGGTCGGGCCCGGGTAAGAGCTTTTGGTCCTCTGTCTTGATGCCGGTCGTCGAGCTCGAAATTTTGTAAACGTACACCGCGCCGATCCTTCCCCCGCAGTCGAAATAATTTTTACCCTCGATGTGGCTGACGACCACGATACCGTTTGAAATAGCGACGCTCGCGCCGAATCCGATCCAATCGTTCCCCTGTGTAGCATCCGAAGGTAACAGTTCAGCGATTAGGGTGCGATTATCACGCGCGTACACGAAGACTTTGTCCTTCCCCTCGTGGCGACCCGCGATGACCAAGAAATCTTCGTCCATGTCGATGCGGACAGGGTATCCCAACTGCCCCTTGCTAGCCGGGAGAGGATCGAAGTCGAAACGTTCGTTCGAGGTCTCTGGAAGAGCTGCAATCTCTTCGGCGGCGAAATTCTTTTCGAACTCGTTCGTGCCGGGCAGTGAGTACACGAAAAGCGCGCCCGTGTCGGAGCCCGTGGCGTCAGGTTTGTAATTGGACGCCGCGACCACCAGGGTGCCATCCCGCATGGCAATTTTCTTGGCGTAATTCGATTGCGAATAAGGTGAAGTTGGCGAGGTTCCAGAACCCCAAGCTCGTCTTTGGTAGAGCGTGGAGTGAGGCCAAATCTTCCCGCGAGGTATCCAACTCCCTGCCACGTCGACGGTGAAGATGTAAATCGCGCCGGGGGGTTGATCATACGTGCTGTCTTCTGACTTATCGGATTCAGAACTCACGGCGATGGTCCCTCCGTCGATCGCGACGGATATCCCAAATCGATCGCCGATTGTATCACTCGCGGTGTCCGCAGCAAACAGCGTGGAGGTTTGGACCCACTTGTACCCAGCGGCGGAATCTTTGCGACGCTGGAAGACCCACGCGGCGCCCCGATTACTGCACGCCCCAAATCCGCCCGCGACGATCGTGTCGCCATCGATGTCGATCGAATAACCGAAATGAGGGTGACCCTGATATGCATCCGGCATGGACTGTTCAAGAAGTGTCCAGTCGGGCTGCACGCATTCAGGTGGGTCAAGCACCCAAGCGCCGGTGTTATAACTGTAGATACACACGCGCCCGCGGTCGTATTTGAGGGACGATGTACCGTCGACCGAATATTTCCGCTCAGACACAACGACAGTATCTCCGTGGACGCGAACATGTTCGGCCCATGAACGCATCGGTTGAAATGGCCCCCCAAGGTCACTCGGCCTGGCCAGGGGAACCGCAGATGGTTCCCAAACGCCCTGTAAGGAGGCCCTGCGAAATACAGCCACCTGATTGTTACCGTTATTGGAGTCGTTATCAACATCGTAGCCCACAACCAGCGTGTGTTCATGAATGGAGACGCTGTGGATATTGGGAACCCCATTATCGTGGAAACTGGTACTTTCCCATTCCGAGTTGACGTCTCCGGGCACCTTCCGGGTGAAGGTCATGATGCGCGTTGGCCAATTCGCCGTCTTGGTAACCACGAAGGTATCGCCGTGCACCGCGATTTCATCGGCCTCCCTGAAGGAGTCCAGGAACGGGGACTGCCAGTGCTCCCTCCATCCAGACGTCTTGTCACCCGGAACCTTACGAACATACAAGCGTATGCCGTACTCATACCTGTTGGAGACCTTATCTTGGGAGTTTTCATCGTCGTTGATCCTGAGAGCTGCGATGGCCACCATGGTATCGCCGTGCAGAGCTATCGATCGCCCGAATTGATTCTGCTCAATCACGCCGCCAAGATCGAGGCCGACATCTTGGCGATGCAGCCTGTCGACCTCCACCTCTCCCACTCGAAGGTCGTACGTCGACGGCTCGACGTTGGCCACACACGAAGACTCGGCGACGCCGAAGCTGCTCACGAGGAGGCACGAGGCGAGCAGGAGAGCGACCCTCCATGCGCCGCGATCGACGCCCTCGCGGGAGCTCTTCGAACGGTACGTACAGCGCGCGGCGGCGGCCGACATCGCTTCCACGGGCATCATCGCGAGCGGCCCGCGGGTTTCCTGCGGGGTGAAGTTGGAAGCGAGGGAAATAGTATTCAGAATGGTGTTCAACACCCGCGACGGAGATCGAGAACGATAAAAATCGCAGAGGAACGCGGATCGTGCCGACGTATGCGAGCGAGCCGCATAAACCCGTTCCATCCAGGCGGCCCGAATCGTGGTCGACCTACGCGTTTCGTCCAGCGTGAGCGCGGGAGACCGCCCCGCCCGTCGGGGCTGAGCAATCAAAAAACATCGGGGGGAGGGGAGATAAATTTGGCCCTCAAGTCCTTGTCGGTCACCGCGTGGGAACGCGAAAGGGGGGGCAGACGAGGGCGCAGGCGCGGGCGTACCTGCAACGATCGTCCTCTTCTACCGACTACTCTTACGTGAAAGAGTGCGCGCGGCGTCAACCGGTGCTTCACACCGGTGCTCCGCGGTCTGAGGGTTGGCCCGCCAGACCCCCCGTTCTGTGATGAAATATTTTTTCCGTTTAGGTTACGGGTCCGGTGGTGAAAAATCGCCTGATAGCAGTAGGCCGGGGTCACGAGCGTGCGGCGCACAGGTGTTCCGCGCGAGTATCGGTCGAGATATTCCTCAACGAGTTTTGGGTACTCGCTCGAATTCTGCGCGCGCGTGCGTTTGTGTGGACCTGAGCGCTTCGGGTGGATGGGGGCACTTCGCGCGCGGAGGAAGTGAGCAGGTGCGCCTCGAGATTTCAAATGGGTGAAGAAGAACGCGCCGAGGACCGCGACGAAGGACCCGTTCCGAACGACGATCCTGACCCTGGGTTGGAATCGGATCGCGGTGATGTGACGGTCGGGTCCATAGACGTCGAAGACACCGACGACGAGGACTTCGATCCGACCAAGAAGAGCCAGGGATCTTCAGACGACGACGACGACGATGAGGGGGAGACCTCGGTCGACGGCGACGACGAAGACGAAGACGGCGATGAGCAGGACGACGACGATGAGCAGGAAGACGACGACAGTGACGATGATATGGAGGAGAGAGAGATGGACGCAGACGAGGTGGCCGACATCGAGGCGAAGCCCCAGTCACCCTCGTCGATGATGTTTGCAACTCCGCAAGATGCAGATCTCGTGGAGGGCCTGCCGGACGTGTCCGAGGCTGAGATGGAGGAGCTCTTCGACAGCGACGTGACGGAGACCGACGACGACTCTGAAAAGGAAGAAGACGACGACGATGATCCCGACGAAGAGGAGGAAGAGGAAGACGCGCAGCCAAGGGTCGACGAACGCGCGGATGACGACGCGACGGAACTTCAACCTTCGGCGGAGGATGACGTTCGCGCCGCGTCGAGCCCACCGCGGCGACACGACGGGCCCGGAGACATGGCCGCCAGCCTCACACCGATCCACCCGGCGTTTCGCCCCGAAGAAGAACACGCGCCGTCGTCATCCGACCCGCTCGTCGTTGGACAGAAGCGTCGCCTCCTCGGGAGCCTGGCGAGTGACGACGAGGGCGAAGACGCGGGACCGGCTAAGCGAACTCGCGCGAACCTGTCGCTGGTGGACATCGACTTTGACTTCATCGAGCGAATGCTGCCGCTGCCGGACGAGGACGCGTTCGGGGAGTACGGAGAGTACGACGACAAGGAGGAGTGGTCCAACTTTTTGTCTGCGATATCGCTCGACTTTCAGGTTCCCGAGGAGGAGGACGCGGGCGCGAGGGCGGACGACGAGGGAGGCGCCGCCGCGGGATTCGCCGGGGACGAGGAGGATGACGAAGACGACGAGGACTACGCCGTGGTCGATCCAAAAGCCGCGCGGGTCGAACGACGACTCGCGCTGGCGACGCTGCCTCCCGCCGCGCGACGCAAGACGAAGCGCCGCAAGACAAAGTACGTCTATCGGCCTAAATCGGAGCGGCCGCAGTACCGCGAGCGTCCCATCTACTCGTTCACGCGGGCTCGGTCGGCGAGGCAGGCGGCGGAGCGCAAAAGGCGAACCGCGGAGGAGGCTGTCGCTGCCGCGACGGGGACGACCGGGACGAACGACGCGCCCGAAGCGACGAAGGGTATCGATCGACCGCCGGCGCGTCCGCTCGCGCCGAGCATCCCGAGGGGCGACTTCACCCCAACGCAGGTCTCGGCGCTGCATAAGATGATACACGACCACGTGCAGCTCCTTCTTCAGACATACGCCCGAACCGCGTGGAACCAGACACCCGCCGCGCAGCTCGTCGCGCGTCGAACCCGCGGGTTGATTGAGCAGCTCGTGCAGGACACGAAGCAAAGGCTGATCATGAAGGTGCAGAGTAAGGCGCTGCCCTATCCGACGGGTTGGTTCGCGAGCCCGCACGTCGCGAGGCGGACGGTACCCGAAACGCAACCGGCGGTGAAACCTCGCGCGGAGCATACCGGGTCGGTCGATGCGACGAAGTGGTGGCCCAAGGTGAATCACAGCGTTTTCACCGTGCTCGACGTCGCGCCGCTTCGTGATGCGCATCGATTCATTCAGGGCGTGGAGAAGGCGGGCATGTACCTGCCGGTGCCCGCAGGGCTGAGGGTGCCGCCCCCGCCCACGATGGTCGAGGCGGCGAACAGTGCTGACCCAGCGGCGGCGAACGCGGCTCGTGAAGACGCGCAGCGAGTTATCAGCGCGACAGAGTCTATTTTCGGACGGCTCAGCGAGCTGTTCCGCGAGGAAGGTGAGGGATCAACTAAACCGAGTGCGAGCGCGCTCGGCTGGGGTTCGGCGGATACCGATACCGGTGAAGGCGGCAAGGGGAAATCGAGGACACGTCGCAAGCCTCCTCCCAACGAGATCGTGCCCTTCTACGTCCGCGTGCCCCGCAGCGTGGTGGCCGTGTCCAGGCCGCTGGCGCCAAAGTTCAATCCAAATCTTCTGCCGCGCGTGCCGCACGTCAAGATCGCGTCTGACGATTTTAACCATCGGTGGCTACCCGCCGAGGACGAGCTCCTGGCGACGGGTATCCTCAACTACGGCATCAACTGGGAGCTCATCCACAGGACGCTTCTCCCCACCAAAACGGTCAAGCAGATCACCCAGAGGCAGAAGAACCTTTGCAACTCCACGCGGTTCAAGGGGGACAACTCAGTCAAGTCGGCGAAACAGCGCGTGATGCGTCCGCTCGCCGCTCACGAGATTGCGACGATCCAGGAGGCGCTCTTCCGCGACGGCGCGAGGTCAGGGGCTGAGGACTGGCACAGGTTGTGCTCGAGGTTTCTCCCAACGCGGCATCCCTCGTGTTTGGAGCGGCTTTGGCGCGAGGCGCACCCGGAAGGCCCTCCAACTTCGCACGGTGGCCAAGCTTCGTATCTCACCGGCAAAACCGACGCGGGTAACGACGCGAAGGACGCGGGTGAGCAGAGACCCTCCGCGGTGGCTTCCATCAACATGATTCACTCGAGCCTACACGACAACGACACGACCGGTGCCATCGGCGCGCCGCGACAGCCTCGTATCGGGGCAGTAGATGCGCGCACGGGCGCCGACGGTGCCCTGCTGCACCCGTCCCTGCTGGTCCGCGGCGAAGAAGAAGAAGAGATGGATCGCGGTGACCGGGATGAGGACGCCGCCGCGGCTGAGGAGGTTCGCACGGGATCGGATGCGGTGCCTGATGTTTCCGGGCGGGCCTTTGGTGACGACGAGGCAACCAGGGAGGGACTGGCGGAGGCGGCGTTGTCCGGGATGTTATTCGCGAGCGAGGCGTCGAGGGAGGCACCGGATATCATGTTTGAGCGGGAGGAGATGATGGACAGCGAGGACGAAGAGGATGACGGCGGCGGTTCGCGAGGCGGCGGCGGCGCTGATCGAGGAGGAGCGGTGAGACGAAAGCGTCGAAGCTCTGGCATGTTGAGGCTCGCTTCAGCGGCGGTTGGTGAAAAGCGGGACAGGGCTGAGAGGGAGGCGCTCAGCTCGGACGAGGACGAGGACGACGGATTGGAGCGCGAGGAGATTCTGAGCGACTCGGAATCGGAAGGCGCCGCGGAGCAATCCGAGCTCGAGGATTCCGCATCAGAAGGCGTGGGGGCGGTCGCTGTGACAGTGGAGGATGCAAACAAGCCCGATGTGACGTCGCGGCTGCCCGCGCCTCCTCAGCAGCCGCCGCCGCAGCAAGGCGGCGCCCGACCCGTCATCCTCGCGTCGCTGGACACGAACCCTCCACCGGATGTGGGCGTCGTCCCCGGCGCTCAGGGTGCTGCTCCAACGACGATGACGGGGATCGTC
>Ga0315315_10001554_pt1 | contig 21130 bp, 18 predicted proteins | sample M140m3416metaG_FD_203699 | JGI IMG/M metagenome (GOLD analysis project Ga0315315, IMG submission 203699) | Ammonia-oxidizing marine archaeal communities from Monterey Bay, California, United States - M1 40m 3416 | ecosystem: Environmental > Aquatic > Marine > Intertidal zone | place: USA...
ATCCACACGACGACTCACGCAAGTACGACACTACAGGCCGGGCCATTACGTCGTCCACCCGGGCCTCGGGGGATGGGTCGGGCGCATCGAAGAGGTGAGTTTATTTTATTTACGTATGGTCAATTAGAGTGACGTCGTGTTTTGTCAACAGGTTCACGACGACGTACACGTGCGCTTCGAAGACGGATCTGAGTGCGTGGTTCACGACCCCGACGTCGAGCGACTCATCCCCGCCGAGGACTCCTCGCTCTTCCCCGACGAGGAACAGTGCGCCTACTTCCCAGGGCTCGTGGTCCACGCGTCGACCTCGGTGTTGAGAGGCGCGAAGTGGATCCGGGGTAAGCGGTCTCAGGTGAGTTTATTTTAATCTTCATATGGGCAATTATGATGACATCGTGTTTTGTTTAACTCTTAAACAGTTGGGCCGGACGCGTCTACTCCATAACAGTAACCGGACGCACACAGGCGTGGTCTCGGAGGTATCCCCAGGGCAATTAGTGGTGGATTGGATCCACCAGAGGGACGTCTACGACGCCGACGGAACTCGGGTGACGTCGCCGCCGCCGGAGACAATCGGTGTGGACGGACTGTGGGCGCTCACCTTCTTCGCGCACACGTGCTGGCAGCTGGTGAGCTTACTTTCTGTAACACTAATGAACAATTGAACTGACGTCGTGTTTCTTTCACCACTTACAGGGCGATCGATGCGTCGTGGACTCGTTGGCCGATAGACGAGCCGCGGACCCGTACGTTGACGACCTCGAGTCCTACCTACCCAACGACGAAGGGTCCGTGTACGAGTGCGAGGAGTCCGTGGATGACATTCAGGCACGGCACAGGCGATGCGACGAGACGTTACATGAGATGACGTTGAACGGCGTGGAACACGGACCGGCGGGGGCGGTGAACCGGGGCACGGCGGTGAGTTTCTTTTCATCATCATCGTATGGTTACGGGCAATTTGACTGAAGTCGTGTTTTGTTTACAGGCGGCGTTTGCGGCGGGTAAGTACGATCAGGACGGGGGAGTCAACGCGGGGTCGAATGGCGCGGGCAGTGGGAGTGCACGCGGCACGTGGGGCGCGCGAAGGCGTAACGCGAGACGGGGCAGGGCGGACGCGAGTAACGCGAGAGCCCCGAATGGCGTCACGGGCGGACAGACCGACGCTGCAAACGTTAACGATGAAGCCGCCGAGGAGGATGAGGAAGGCCTCTCTGTCCCGGCTTCGCCTTCGCCGCCGCCCCCGATCCACCCGTGCGCGATCATCATCGCCACGCGCACGTTCGTGGACGTCCACTGGCAGGACGGGAGCGTGACGCACCGCGTGCCTTCCCGTGACTTGGTGCCCATCACCCACGGCGGCGAGCACGACTTTTTACCCGGTCAGTTCGTCTCGCGAAGATCCGAGGACGACGACGTTAACCCCAATCACGACTCGGCACCTACCACTAACCACGCTGACCAAGCACTCGCCGATGCGGAGTATTTGGAGAACGCGATGGCTCGGTACGGTCGGCTCATGGACGAAGGGCCTTTCAGCGCGGAGGATTTGGGCGTCGAGGATGACGGAGAGATGGCACGGGCCACCGCGTTCGGCCGCGATTTGATCGTTGGCACCATCGAACGGCTTCGCGCGCGGGCGGACGAGGAGGCACCGGAAGGGGACGCGAACGACATCGCGCGCGCGTTGGGCTCCACCGCGATTGACATGGCGAGCGACAACCGGGTCGGAGCGGAAGCGGCGAGGGTTTCTTTTCAGCACAGGCTGCGGCAGGCGCAGGCGGCGCTCTACCACGCGAACCCGACCGGTGTTCCCGAAGGATCCACCGGGCCCCCTGCCGGGGTGGTGGTCAGCGTCGACGCGTCGGAACGCATCGCGCGGGTACGATGGCTGGACCCCGAGCTCGTCGGCGGTGACTACACCCTGGACGAGGGAACCATCGGCAAAGAGGAGGACGTCAGCGTGTACGAACTTCGCGAGCACGACGCCTTTCCCTTCAGGCTCGGCGACGTCGTCATGAAACTCCCGGAGGTGACCGAGGTTCACGAGGCCAACATCGCGGCGTTGCACGAGGTGTTGCGCGTTGGGACGCAAACAATCATCCCCGGCGAAGCCGCCGCGTCGCGGGATCCTCTCGCACCGGATGAAAATTTCTACTACTCGGACTTGGACGCGGACTCTGCATCAGAGAGCGAGTACGAGTCGGTGAACGATTCCGACGAGCCTTCCGGTGACTATCCAGAAGCGGTGGATTATCCATCCGACGACGAGGATGAGGACGAGGGCGACTGGGACCGCATACAGGACTCGCCGCACACGGGTTTCTCCGTCGAGCGCAACTCCGCGACGGGCCGCGTCCGCGTGGTACCCTCGGTGGATTCCAAGACGTTGACATGGGTCGGCGAGGTGGTCGGCGTGACTGACGGGTACGTTTATTTTTGTTTCCGTATGGGCATCGGTAATTCGACTGACACGTGTGTTTTGTTTACAGACGCGTACGGGTAGCGTGGGGCGACGGGACCATCGCGGAGGCGATACCTTCCGATTTATACATCGTCAACGGCGACGATTTAGACGCCGGGGACGGTTTGGGTCCCGAAGAACTGGGTTCGCTGTTGGACGGCGACGAGTTCGACGACGGGTACGGCTCGCAAGGCTCGCAGTGGGAGACGGACGGCGAAGATGAAGACGAAGACGAAGACGGTGACGGTCCATCTTCCGATCGCGGCATGCCAACCGCCGCCGCGGCCAGGGCCATGCCCATGCCCGGGTCGCAGACGGGAATTGCCACCGGGATGGGCGCGAGGTTACCCGCGACGATGGACCCGGCGGCGCTGGCGTGGGTGAGCTTACGCGCCGAGGAGGCGGAACGGTCGTGGCTGACTGAGCACCAGCGCAACGCCGCCGCCGCAGACAACGCGGTGCCGCAGACACCGATGGAGACACAGACACCGGCGGGCGCGACGAACGTCTCGCGTCCAAGTAGACCCATCGCGCAGCTGTCCAAGGAGGACGCGGCCCGCGCCGCCGAGGCCATCGCCGCAGCTTTCAAAAACGTGGGTTCGGGAGGCGGCGCGGGTTCGGGCGGCGCGATTGGCGCGAACCAGCTCGCGGCTGCGTTGGGCGCCGCCGTGGGCGCCGCCCCGGCTCGAACTGTTCCATCGGATCAAATCTCTCAAGAAGGCGTCCAGAAGAACGAAGAAGGCGTCCAGAAGAACGAAGAAGGCGTCCGGATGAACGAAGAAGGCGTCCGGATGAACGAAGACGGACACGCCCGATTCGAATCCATCGCGGGCGACTCGGGCTCTGACCACTTTTACCACGGCGAACAGACCACCGTCTCATCCGACCGCAAGTGGACCAAACGCGTCTCAAAGGAATGGGCCGTGTTGAAGGCAGCCATCCCGGACACCGTGTGGTGCCGAGTGTACGAGGATCGCATGGATCTGTGCAGAGCCGTGCTCGTGGGTCCGAGCGGCACACCGTACCACGATAACCTCTTCGTGTTCGACTTCCACTTCACCCCGGCGTACCCGGCCGAGCCCCCAAAGGCGCACTACCACTCGTTCGGCCAGCGTGTCAACCCAAACTTGTACGAATCCGGGAAGGTGTGCCTGAGCTTGCTGCACACGTGGCAAGGGAAAGGCTCCGAGGTTTGGTCTCCCGAAAACTCCAACATGCTGCAAGTGCTCGTCTCCATACAAGGGCTGGTGCTGGTGGAGAAGGCGTATTACAACGAGGCTGGATACGAGAAACAGGTTGGCAGCGACGAGGGCGAGCGGAACAACGCGCAGTACGCGGAGCAGGCGTTCCTGGCGTCCTTGAAGACCATGCTCGGTTTACTTAAGAACCCGCCCAGGCACTGCGAGTCCCTCATCCGCGATCACTTCAAGCACAGAGCGGACGCCATCTTATGTGCGATCGACGCGTACATCCATAGTGGATGCCCCGTGGGTGCGTACGTGCATCCGAAGCAGGGGGGTGCCGAGGGGGGTGCCGAGGGTGGTGAGATTAAACCCAGCCCCGCACAGCTGTGTTCCAACAAGACGCCGCCCAGCGCCGGGTTCAAGCTGGCGCTGGGCGGGATGCGGGGAAAGGTGGCCAAGGCGCTGGAAGACGTCGGGAGACGAGGACCGTTCGGCCCGCCGCCGTTCGCATAGACAACTACTCATAGGCAACCGACTCTGATGATATACACGTCTATCTACACGATTTATACCTTTTAAGGTACGAAGGTACTATATAAGAAGTCACCATCTGTTACTACTAGTCTCCGGGATGGACGCGTAGCCCACTGTTGTGCCGTTCCCCGAGAGGTGATCCCCGTACCACAGCGCGGCCCACACGAGGAGCGACGTCCCGCGTGTGACGGCACCCGCCATCTCCATCGCGAACCCGCAGATCTTGTTCGTGTTTGCCACCATCACGCCCCACCACATCTCGGAGTCCTCTCGCACGCCTGTGTAGTTTCGCAGCAGTCGCTCGGCCCAAAACTCGTGCCAGACGACGTCGAGGGCGAGGAGGAAGACCAGCAGGGAGACGTAGGTGCGGAGCATCGGCCCGTGGCGGAGGTCCACCGCGACGATACCGAACAACGCGCACGCCACCTGACCCGGATGTCTGCGAAAGAGGGACGGGGGGAACGGGGACGCGGTCAGCGAGTCGAGTGTCGATCGATGGAGCCGCGGGTGTTTCATCGGGATTCTCGGGATGGATCCTCACATGGTGCCGTACACGAAGGCTAGGCATCCGACCATGCCGACCATGACCTGGATGCTCAGAAGAAGCCGGGCGAGGCCGAAGAGCCGCGCGGGGCCGAGGTCCAGCACATCCTGCAGCATCACGGTCGGAGTGGACTACGCGTCGTCGAGTGTTTCGATGAATGAAACCGAAAGTCGGCACGCACTAAACTGGTATATCGTCCTAACTGATTGCATGTGGAAGATATGGGAAGAAAACCGTTAGATTCAATACTATTTGCTCGTACAGAAAATACGAGTCACTGTGATGCGCAACTGTTTGTTAGCCTGGTGTTTTAAAAGAGCTGACGCCGAGATCTGGCAGATAGAGGGGCGCTGGAGGAGGTGCGCCCTGGAGCGGACGGAAGATGGCGGGCTTCCTCTCCGTCGTGTACGGGAGCCTCTTCCTGTTCCTGCTGTCCGTGCTGAAGCTGTGGCTGCTCAGCAGGTGGCTCCTGCCCCGGCTCATATCCTTCGTGGTGCGTCGCGTCACTCCCATCGTCTCAAACCAAACCAACTCTTCCTTTTCTCCAACCGTCGGAGCACCCAAACCCGCTTCCCCGCTTCCCGTAAACCCTGACAGTCGTATCCCACACGGGCCGATACATCATCCAGGTGCGTCGATCGAACGAGAAGGGCGTGGACATCACCGTCGGCGCCGTCGGATTCTTCCACATCAGCGACCTCCGCGTCGAGTTCTTAGACGGCCCCATCGAACGCGTCGTCGTCGGGGATCTCCTGTACACCGGGCGCCTGCTCACGCTGCTCGCGTGGCTCTTCGAGTTCGTGGGCAAAAGGGCGCGTGGGGTGCGGCTACGCGACCATATCGACGACGAGACCGCGAACGGGGGTGCCGAGGGTGCCGACACAGCTGTGCGCGACGGTGATTCCTCGCCCAAGCACTCCACCTCCGCGGGCGCGTTCATAGCGCGGTCGCGGTCGCTCGCGAGGCAGAGCTCCACCGTGTCCTCCAACAATGCGACGTCGACCTCGGTCACGAGTCCACTCCGCGCGTCCCTCGGGTCCCCCACGGGGCCCCACGCGTCGAGGACATCCGAGGCTGGGACCGGTGGCGGGGCTGGTGTCGACGGCGGCGGAGATCCATTCGACGAAGATGAGCCTGTTCGTGAGCCGAGCCGCTCAAGGTCATCCGGCGGCGGCATGATGAACCTGAACGTCCCGGTGCTCGTCGCGGGTCTCCGCGTGACGCTCCGACCCGTGTCTTCAGGGGCGACTAAACCCAATAAGGTCGAAGGAGATACGGGCAAAGAGACGGGCGGGGGCGAGGACGACGGCGACAATACTAAAAAGAAGGGCGCGGGGCACCTCGCGTGGAGCACCTGGCAGCTGCTCAAGAACGCCGCGACGTTCATCAAGGTGACCGTGACGGACGTATCCATCGACGCACGGAACATGGACAACGCGAACCTGCGCGGGGTGCACACGGCGCGGCGGGCGGTGCTCGCCGCGACGACCGCGTTTAAAGGGAAGGGACTCACGCTGACGGCGCTCACCGAACGAATCGCCGTCGGCGCCGAGGACGTCAGTGACACTGTTACCCAGAGCTGTTCACGCACGGCTGTGCGGGGGTACCTGCTGGACGGACGCGTGGATATCAGCGCGAGGTACAGCGCCAGGGAGAGGCGCGCGGTGTGCGTCGGGGTGGAGCTGGACGTCGGCGATCTCGACGTGGAAACCAACGCCGGCGGCGGCGGCGGCGTCAGTCAAACTTTCACCTCGAGCCTCGCAAGGGACGACGACGAAGAAGGGGCCGGAGCTGCGACTTTTTCCTCGAATTCCACCACCGTGGCGTCGCGGCTCGAGTTCTTACCGGCGACGGTATCGTGCCGCCTCGGGCGCGTGCGCGTTCGGCGAAGCGCGCGTGCCGATTCAATCGGTGACGGTTCGATCGATCGTCCCTTGGTCGGCGTCGCAGCGGATCTGAGCGTTCGATGCGTACGGCAGACCAAAGAGGAGCGCGTGGCTCGGCATCGGCGGAAAAACCGGTCGCTGTTTCCCGACAAGGAGACGATCGCGAAGCTCACGGCGCGGTCCACGGTGGAGGCGCGTTGGCGTTCGCTGGATGTCCACACCACGGAGCACGAGAACGGGATTGATGACACTTTCGGGGATGTCACTGAATCAGAGAAGGAGCCGGAGGCGAGGAGCCGGTGCGGCGAGTCGGTGTTCACGGCGCGGTTCCCGCTCGTCAAAAGTAACGGTCCGAAAACGGTCGTCCCCAAGGCGACGGTGCGGGCGGAGGTGCGACGCGCGGACGGGTGTAACCACCCGGCTTTGGTCCGCGCGGTCGCGTCCGCGGTTCGATCGACGGGCGGCTTCCGGAAGAAGCCTTCCAAAGTTGGACTCGATGGAAAAAAAGAACGTGCGTCGAAACCGTGCGAGTGGACGTGCGACGCGCGGTTGCATTTCGTCGACGGCGTGCGTCTCAGGGCGCACGACGGCGACCGCGGGGTGGTTGGCGAGTGGCACGCGCGGCGGTGGGAGCTCAGCGAGGATGACTTGGCTCTTTTCGGCGAGTCCAGACGCGTCGGAATAGAAGGGAGCGAAGAGATTCGTTCGCCCGGGTCAAAACTTTCACCGAGTATATCGTCCGCGGTGGAGGGACTTCGCGTGGCGCTCTCGCCGGTGGACACGGTCGCCGACCCGCGCGCGCGGCACACGCGCGCGTTGCGCCCGGTGCTCAGCGCGGAGCGCTTCGGCTGGAGTAAAGGGCCCGTGTCGCCGCCGCCGCCCAGCCCCGGTTCGTGGGCTGAGCGTGATGACGACTCGAAGGGTGGTGACGGAAATACCGGGTCCCTCGATCGATCCGCGACTGCTGGGAGCTACGCCAGGGACGTCGAGCTCATGGGCGCGACGATCGAGCTCACGTGTGGCGACGCCGCCGCGTTGGACCGGAGCTGGCGGCGGACGATGGAATCGCTCGCGGGATCCTTCTCCGAAGTGAAACGAGTCCAATCGGATGTGCCCGTCGGGGGAGTAAAAAACGACGATGAAGACGACGCCGCGGGCGAAAGTAACGGTCCGAAAACGCCCGTATCCACGGCCGTGACGCTCATCGACGTCTACGCTCGTATCCACGCGGACATGCCCACGCGCGGCCACCCCGACGTCGACGTCACGTACGCCCCGTCCATCCCCACAAACTCAAAGTGCGCTTTGGAGCTGACGGTTCCGCTCTCGACGGTGTCATCGACGGATGGAGGAACACGCGGAGGATCCGGATGGCGTCTGGAGACTTCTGGATGGTACGTCACATACCACGACGGGGTGTGCACCGACGCGGACCCGAGCGCTGACATCAACGGCGTGCACCCCACGCAATTCGCCGACGGTTCTGAGACGGCGCCGGGTGGATTCAACTCGAGTAGTAAAGGCCGGCCCGAGATGCGAGCGGAGAACGGAACGGTGAGGGTCCTCACCGTGGAGCACGGCGCGATTGATCACAGCTTCGAGACCGACACGACGACGGTGAGCGGCGACGGGGTGTGGGGATTCTGGCAACCGGACGCGCACTTCATGGCGCAGGAGGCTGCCGCCGCGATGAACGCGGTCTCATCCGCGCGGAAAGACCCCGAAGCTTTCAACGCCGCCGGTCTCTCCGAGGCTAAAGACAAAAAGAGTCTCGAGAGGCGCGGGGGCGTCGGTCTGGACCTATCGCGCGTGACCTTCGCGTTCGACGTCACCGCCGGCGGCGCCGTGACCCTCTCCGCCCACGGCCTCACCTCAACCGACATCGCCGCCGCCATACGCGCGAGTAAACCGTCGATCGCGGTCAACGGTTACCCCGTGTGTTCATCCGAGTCCGCCGAGGTTACTTTCGGCGGGGACATTGAAAATGACGGCGGGAAAGTCCTCCCCGCGCTCGGCGAAACCTCAACCTCCGTTTGCGATTCACCCGACCGTAAACGTGTGCGCTTGACGGTCGGGCCGGACACGAGGCTGGTGCTGCCGTGGGGCTTAGACCTTGGCGACGCGGAGGCTGCGTTGGACGCAGGGTACGCGGCGTTCGTCTCCGTCGGCGGCTCGCCGTTTGCGAATTCTTCAAGTTCTTCGAAGTCCACTCGAGCGCCTCATCGCGAAGTTCCGCTGGAGTTCACGCTCGAGGCAGTTGGGACGTTACGCGCGGACGCGTTCGACTCCCCGCTCGCGCGATGCGTCCGGGGTAAGTCCGCGGTTCTAGGTCCCGCGCTCGCGTCCGCGCGCGCCGCCGAGGCGGCCAAGACGCAGGGTTCGAAGTCATCGGAGAAACAATCCGCTTACGAAGCGAGAGTCGCGGCGTACGTGAATGCGTGTGTCGCCGCCGCCGCTGAGGGTGCCGTTTCATATCCTAACGGCTCATGCGCGAATGTTACCGTCACGACGATAGGGACGGACTCAAACAACCAAAGAGCCGTGTACCACGAGTCCGCGGCGAGGGTGACGATCGAGGGCGGGTTCAAGTCGACTTTCGTTGTCGGCGGGTATCGATCCTCAAATTCCGATTTAGACGCGGCGCGTTCTTTTGACGAACTGAACGCGTGTGAGGCGTCACCCTCGGAACGTGCGGCGAAGCGTGCGGACGCGCCTTGGTCCGACAACGTGCGGCTGCGTGTGAGCCAGGCTGCGAGGATACGAATCGACGCGAGGGACGTATCCGTCGACCTCCCGCTGTCCCCCGCGCCCGTCTTCCGATGCGGAAGATTTTTCGTTGAAGGGTTCGTCGCGACGGCCAGGCAGGCGACGGTTGGTATCCCCGGGTGCCCACCTCCGCTGCCGTTACCCGTGGGCAGGCGCCGCTTCGGGTCCTCGAGGCACCCCGCATCACCGCCCCGCCCGCCCGTGAAGCTGTACACGGATATCGACGTGACCCTGGAACACCCCGGCGGTAAGTTTCTTTTAATTCTCGTATGGGCAATTTGAATGACGTCGTGTTTTGTGTACAGGCTGCTTCGCCGTCGCTTCCGAACCCGCGCTCATGTCACTGTCGCAGCAGCTCGTGCGTATGTCCCCGCCTTCATCCGGGCACGCGAACGCGCCGGGCGGGCGGGGCGGGCGTCAGCGGCGCGACGCGGAGCGCGCGGCTGCGTCGTGGGACGCGGCGCACCGGGGCTGGCCGAAGGGACCCGACGGGTGCTACGGGTCCGCGGCGCCGTCCTTACCTCCGTGGGATTTCTGGCGCGCCAGCTGGCGCGGGCGGCTGCGGGTGACGGGGTCCGAGCTCGCGTACGTCATCGACGCGCGATGCGCGCCAACGATCGCCGAAGTCAGAGCCGGGCCGGTGGGTCTGGAGTTCGGCGCGAGCAGGATCGAAGTTGACGTGTCGCCCGGTTGCGTTAACGTGAGAGCCGCGAGGTTGACCCTCGGCGCAAGGGGCGGCGTCGGTACGCCGGGCCACGACCCCGACGACGAGCAACCCTCCGCCGCGAACAACTTTGGCGACGTCGACGTGTCGCTGGAGGAAAAAGCGGGAATGTCGGTGTGCCTCGCCGTCGTCCCCGCGGTGGAATTAACCCTCGGATTCGACTGGGCGACGCTCGGGAACGTCGGCGGGGGCGGACAGGATCACCACGGGTTTGACTCGTTGACCGGGATCGAACGGTAAGTTTCTTTTACTTCTCGTATTGGCAATTAGAATGACGTCGTGTTTTGTTTACAGGGTTCCGTACGCTGGGCAGTTCTCGGTGGGGTGCCACCTCACGGCGCACGCGACGTTGACCACCAAGGAGCGAGCGTTGCCGAGGTGGAGAGCCGAGACGGATGACTCCATATGGCGAGGCGGCGTAGGCGAAGGCGCAGAAATGTCTAAAAACGCCGCAAAGCCGCCCGACGACTCGGCTCCCACCCCGTTCGTCAAACGAGATACGAACCGGCGCGCATCGCTGGGCACCCCCGGATCCATGGGCACCCCCGGGAGCCTGACCAAGTGGACCAGCGGCGACTTCTTCGCGCGGATCTCGGGCGGCGGGGGTGACGTTTCATCTCCAAACGGTGACGTCGCGTCTCCAAACGGACCCCCGACGCCGAGCTCGCCTTCGTCTCCCGCGTTTGCCTCGCGGGTCTCCGCCGCCGCCGCCGCGTCCGTCGCCGACGAGGCCAACACCCCGACGATCATCGTCGGCCCCAGAGCGCTCCGTTGGCTCCGACGATTCGTCAAAGACTTGTCCTCGCCCTCGGGTTGCGCGAGAAGGGCGTGGAGGCTGCCGACTCCAGGCGGTCCCAAGCGCGTTCGTCACCCGCTGTCGAAATCGATAAATTACGTCATCGACGAGGTGTCTTTCAGCGCGAGCTGCGATAACTTACGGGTGGCGCACCCGGCGGAGAGCGAGAGCGACCCCGCGCGCGGGCTCACCGCGCAGGTCACGGGGCTACGCGTGACGTCGAGGCTCAAGCCGGCTCCGCCGTCGGCGCAGTCGCCGTATGAAAAAACAAACAGAGTCGGGGTCGGCGTTGACGGTTTGAGGCGGCGGTCGACGATCGAGCCGAGCTGCGTGCTGGACACGCTCGAGGTTGAGCTCGAGGAGGTCCGAGTGCTGCTCCCGCCGGCGGATAATGGGTCAGAGGTTTTCAGCCCAACGGGAGCGAAGAAGGGTTCAAATAACGGTGGTTCAAACAACGGTTCAAACGTGGACTCTCCGAGCGGCGGCGTGAGCGGCTTGCGTGGCTTCGGCACCGGCGACTTCGACCAAGAGGCGGAGGGGTACAAGGCTGTGATCGAGATGCTGGAGGGGAGGAGCGTGGGTGCCTCGTTCCAGGGTCCGGGGTCCCCCGGCGACGGCTCCGGACTAACCTCCGGAGTAGCCTCCGGAGTAAGTGAAAGTAGGTTCGCGAGGGAGTCGCAGTTCGCCCGGCGAAGGCGGGAGACCGCGACGGACCCGGCGCTGGTGCTGGAGACGCGGTCCGTCAAGCTGGTGCGCAGGGTGGACTCGCCCCCCGCGTTCACCATGGAGCTCACTCCCGTGAACAGTAAAACAACGCCGCCGGGCGGAGTCAACGGCGAATGCAATCCGTGGCTGCACGTCACGGTGGAGGCGCCGCGGCTGCTCAAAGCGGCGTCGACGCGCGACGCGCTGGTCCAGTGGATACGCGACGCGTACAGGGCCGCGCTCAAGCCCAACCCGCCGAAGCGTTCGCTCACCTCGCTCAACGCACTGGCGTCGCGGCCCGATGAAACCGTCGATCCTGAGACTGGGTTCAAACTCACGGATGGTTTCGGAGATGAAACATCTCAGACGGGTTCAACCCTGAACGAAGGGTCTTCACGCGCGACGAACGCCGAGCGTCTCGGGCTGCCGAACCACATACGGGGCAAGTCTACATCGTCGAGCGGATCGCACGGTCAAAGGGCAAAGTCATCGAGCACGAGCTCGCACATGGGCGTCGGTCTCTTCGACGACGATTTCGACCTCATCGACGACTCGGTTTTCGGCGACGGACAAACAGACGCCAAAGACGAAACGGCCGTTACTAAAAACGCCACCAACCCGACGACGACCCCGGCAGGGACGAAGCGCCGCGAGAAACACCAGTCGTGGGACGGCTCACCAGTCTCCACGGCGGCGGCGGCGAAAGGGGATCATCCCAACGAGGCTGACTTGCTCTCGCTGCTTTTGCACGAACCAAAGGACCAAGCCGCGGGGACGCGTATGGGCAAACAGTCTCCCGAGCCGGAGTCTGCGGGCTCGGCGGCGCACAGGCGCTCGCGCTCGGAGCTCCCCGCGTCCCTCACGCTTCCCGGCGACGTCCAAGAAGCGCGAGCGCTGACGGCGGCGTCCGTCGCGACGATTCCTGAGGGGCGACCCGCGCTGAAACCCGTCGCCGTCGCCGACGCCGGAGAGGAACGGGAGGAGGAAGAGATCATGTTCGTCGTGGACGTCACCACGCCTCAGATCAACTTCGAGGGTAAGGACGGCGCCGGCAGGTTTCTCCTCGCGGCGGTGTCCGGGAGGGTGCTCGGCCGACGCGCCAGGCGACAGTTCACGACTCATACTTTATCCCCTCGTTCAGACGACGACTCCATCTTTGCCAATCGAGGAATCATTTCGCCGACGTCGCCGACGGATGCGGATGATTCGGACGCGCACTGGGGACGCCGGGTCGTGGCGGTTCGTCTTCTCGACGCGCAAGCCCACGTCGCCCCGCTGGACGTGGACGTGTACGCGGGGGTTCAGTGGCTCGACGAATCGCTCTTCGCGCCTGACGTCGAGACAAAAGCTGCGGGTAAACAGTCACACACTTCGGGGAAATCGACCGGTAAGAAGCAAGAGGCGGCGCATTCGTACCTGCTGCGGCAGGTGTTCAAGCCCTGCCGCATGGACCTCGACTTCACCACGCACATCCCGGAGAAGAAGAAGATCGCACGCGTGGGTGGCGACCTAACCCCGAGCAATAACAACAACAACGGCGACAACCAACAACCAACAACGAGGGTTCAGGACTCGGGCAACAACGACGGCGGCAAAACCGCGTCAAAGTCAAAGCGTAAAAGGCCCGAGGCGCTCACCGAATTCGCGCTCCGTTCCCCCGAGATTGAAGCCGAGATGTCCTCGGACCAATTCGCGGCGTTGGTGGACGTCATAGGCTCGATATTCCTCGCGCAGATCCCGGACCACCCGCCGAGGCCGGCGATGAAGGCCACCGCGCTGCTCGCCGTCGAGGGTCGATCTTTGGTGGAAGGTGAGGAGCGCGCGTCCGCGGCGGTGGTCGCCGGTCCGCTCGCGGCGTTTCGCGTCGCGAGGTGGGCGGCGACGTGCGCGGTCGTCGACGCGTCACTCGCGGAGGTCTTCGCGGAGACTCAAGAGAAGTGCGTCGGCCCGGGGCTGGGCTCGAGATCAAAGTCGGGAGGATCAAAATCGGTACCCTTCGACGGCGAGGCTTGCGCTCGGGTGTCGCGTCGGCTCGCGCGTCGCGTCGAGGACGCCGAGCGCGCAGTCGACGAAGCGGTCGCATCCGCGGAGGCGCTCGTCCGGCCCACGCGGCGGCGCCCCGCGATCAAACTGTCATTGTCCGTGGATAAGTTTCGATGGGCGCTGCGAGTCTCGGGCCGAACGTTTCTAGTCGCGCGAATCGAACGACTCGCTCTTTCCAGAGAGCGCCACGTCGACAGCAGCGGCGTCACGAACCTGCGATGCCACGAGCTGAACCTGGACGTTCCCCCGCCGAAGGTTCAAGGCGCCCGGAGTGCGCAGGCTTGGGCGGACCAGAAAGGGTCGTGGAAGCCGGTGCTCGCCAGGTGGGATCCCAACGCGCCGGCGGCCGGAAATACCAAATCCGGAAATACCAATTCCAAACCGCAATCGGATAACGCGAACAACAGGCCGCTGGTGCGGGTCTCCGCGCTGCGCGCGGCGTCGCCGCCCGAGGCGCCCATATGGGACCGCATCGAGGTGGACGTCCAGCCCTTCGACTTACGAATCGAACGCGACATGTACGACAGGCTCATCGCGTACATATTTCCAGAGAAGAACGGCGACGCCGGTGAGTTTATTTTTTATTTTTATTTCCGTATTGGCGATTAGATTGACGCCGTGTTTTGTTTTCAGGCGCTGTTGGCGGTTCTTCCGGTAAGTTCCTCGAGGGCCACGACGCGTACGCCCGGAGTTTGACGGATACGCGCGAGGAGTGGCGACGGAAACACGGGACGAGTTCGGCGAGCGCGGGGATCGAACGCGGGACCCCGTCGAAGGCGCCTCGAGGGTTTAGCGCCACGACTATCGATCCCAAGCCCGAGTCGGAGGCTCGGAAGATTTTGCTCGGGACGATGAGCCCCCAACGCTTCCCGCCCAAGTCTGCGACGAACGCTCAGTCGCACAAGCGAAGCGCGACGTGGGGTGCCGACCTGTTCCAGGCCAAGGGCGGGAACGGCGGCGGCGGCTATCAGGAGCTGGCCGATTCCGATGTAACAGACGAGGGACAACAGGGACACAAGGGAGGACAAAAGGACGGCGACGACGTGAGCAAGGACTCTCTCCACCGGCGCCGGTCCCGGCCGCCCTCACTCGCCCTTCCAGGTGACACCGACCCAATGGGGCTAACTCACACGGGCGCCAGCCAATCGACCACACACCCGGGTGCCACCAACCAACCGCTCCAACCGGAGGAACACAAGAAGGTGGCGGTGCGTCACCTCAAAGTCAACGAAGTTTTACTTCGCGTCTCCTACGACGGCAAGCCGCGTTCGTTCCACGAAGTTCGGCTCCTCTTGGACGAGGTGGTCACCGCGAACTTTGAAGGCCGGTGGAGGGAACTCATCGGGCAACTCAAGGGGAACGTGGTGTGGTCCGTGCTCAAGTCCATCACGGGTTTGCAAGGACGAAGGCTGCCCGGGGGGTCCACGCAAGTCACCGCCGCCGCAGATAAACCGACCCACGTCGTGGTCGATTCACCGACTAAAAAATCTGGAACGCGTACGGACAAAGGGACACGCGCTCCGTACAAGCCCATCTCGGAGTCCGAGGATGAGGACGCGTTCGGCGATGACGACGATGACGACGGAGTGACCGCCGGACGAGATGGCGGTGACGGAGTGAACGCCGGGGCTTATGGGTCGCAATCCGCGGGGCCGAAGAGAAAGACGAAGAGTCTGTTCAAGCGGGTCTTCGGCGTTTCTTCAGCTTTCAAAACCGCCGCGTCGTCAGATAAAACGGATAAAACCTCGGCGGACGAGCGGGAGAAACTCGCGAAGCTGATGGGAGAAAAACGATGATAGTTCGACTAGCGACGACGATGGACAAACTCGCGGCGCGGCTGACCATAATAGCGGTCAGCCGCGCCGATCATTTCATAGATAATTCGACTACGAAAAGTGCAAAGCGTGAAAAACCATCCCCGAGGTATCCTCCCTTCTCCATCCTCACGGCAGACGCACCTCCGCGCGCCTTCCCACCCATCTCTCTCCGTATGCGTACATATCCTCCTCCTCCCAGTCAACCCCATGCCACCGACCGAGTCAGTGCAACGTGACATGATTTAGACCTTCATCGCCGCCTTGAGGAGCGCTTCCTTTCGCGCGGCTCGGCCTTTGGTCTTGTCCGCCGCCGCCGACGCGAGGAAGGCGGCTTTGCTCTGCGCCGGGGTCTTCGCGGCGGCGAGCTGCTTCTCGAGCTTGGCCTGTTCCTTCGCGGGAAGCGCTTTTTGCCACTTGACGCACTCCTCGGCGAAGATGACCGCCGCCTTGGAGTCGGAAGACGCGACTTTCTTGGGCGCGGCTGCTTTCTTTGACGATTTGGAGGCGGATTTGGCTGGGGACTTTTGCGGGACGAGCTCTCCCTTCTTGCCAGCCTTGGCCTTGGCGGCCGCCTTCTTCGTCGGGGTCTTCTTGCCCTTCTTCGGGGATGACGCGTGGTCGACGGTGGCTTGCTTGAGTGTCTCGGTCCACTTGAGGAACTCATCCTCGGTGGGTTCCCGTTCGTGTTCCTCGATGTAGAGATCGATGAGCTCCTCCAGGATTTCCTCCGCTTCGCTGCTGATCGAGTCGCTGTCGGAGTCATCCTTGGATCCTTTACCCTTCTTCGACTTCTTCGCCGTGGTGGACGTGCCGGTGATGGCGCTGAGGATGAGCACGATGACGACTCCCGCGGCGACAGCCTCGATGGGGATCTTATCGAGCAGGTTCTTCAGCGCGGCGGGAAGCGCATCGGCGCATCCTTTCGCGAAGGCGATCGAGATTTCGGCGAGGAGGATAGCCTGCTGGACGCCCGCGGCGAGCAGCGGGTGAACCTCGGTCTTACTCGCCATGGAAACCATGGTCATCATGGCCGCCATGTTGTGTGCGTGGGTCGATGTGCGGGTGCGATACGCGTGCGATGCACGTGTGAGGCGCGGTGGCCAACCCCGAGGTTTAAAACTGGTTTCGACAGCTCCGTGTCACGAAATTCTCGGAAACCCCGAAACCCGTGAAACGTTCCCCCGTGAGACTCGGTACTTCGAGTGAGGTTCGGTGAGCACTCTTCGAGCGCACCGAAACGAGCCACCGTATCGGCCATGACCGACACTCGTGAACCCCTCGCGACGGTCCAGGAGGCCGTCGCGCCCACGACCGCCGCGTCCCCGAAGGCTTCGGCCGCCGAAGCCCCGAAGGAAAACGCGTACGCCGAGATCAGGCAAAGGGCGAAATCTTCCTTTTGCTTCGGCACCGACGACGATGTCGCCGCGCCCGTCGCCGCGAAGCCGGCGCCCGTCATGGACGCCGAGCCCGTCGACGACTCCATCGCGCGCGTCGACCCAAAGACCCTCGACATGAAGGACCTTCGCACCGCATGCCGCGAGCGCGGGCTCCTCGTGGGCGGCGGCAAAGACGCTCTCGTCGAGCGAATCTCATTAGCCATCGCCGCGGGAACCTGCGCGCCGATGCCGCCCCTTAACGTCGAATCCTCGGGAGCCGCCGCGGGATCCAAGCGCTCCTCGCCGTGCGCCAACATCACCGACGACTGCGTCGCCGTCGCGCGCAAGATCGCGCGCACCCAACACGCCGGCAACGCAATCTTCAAAGATGGAGAAAAGCAGACGCTCGACCCCGCCTGGGCGCCCAAGGCGGACGCCTTCCTCGGGGAGATGCTCTCGTCCCCGGCGAAGAAGGTGACGGTATCGGATGCCAAGCTGCGGGACCTGGGCGTCGGCCGCGACATCTTCAGCGACGCGCCGTCGCCTTCAACCGCGAGGCCCACGGCCAAGGGACAAATCTGCGAGCGCTCGAGATTGGGCCTCCAGGGCAACGACATCTTCTCCGACGGGCCCGCGATGGATACGACGCAGGACACAGCTGTGGATGAACACAGCTGTGAGGCGACGAAGGCCAAGGCGAAGGAGGCCAAGGGGTCCGACCTCTTCGCCGACGCGTCTCCGGGGGGTGATTCGGAGAAGATTGGCAAAAAAATCGGCCTCGGCAAAGTCGCCGGCGCCAAGGAATTCGTCTCCTCCGTCACCTTCGGCGATGAATGCGACGCGGTCGACCCAGGTGAGGCTGATACCATCGTGAACTTTGGGCACAAGGCTGTGTCGGACGCGATGAAGGCGTCCATGGTCGGCAACCGCCTCTTCGGCGACGGCGCCGAGGAGGAGGAGGCCAAGGCGATTGAAGTGCGATTAAACCAAGCCAGGCGCAAGGACGCGACGGAGGCGCGGGTCATCGGCGGCGCGCACCACGACGGGCACGGCATATTCAGCGCGCAGTGGACCACCGCGAGGTCCGAGGAGGAGGAGGCGGCGGCTGAGTTGATGGCTTCCGTCGAGGAACCCGTGGTGATTGCCATGGAAACGCCCGAGTCGGTGCGCGGGTTCAAGCCCATCGGGCAGTCCACGCCTGTTCTCGACTTTAGGTGGAAGACGGAGGAGGAGGAGCGTGACGAGGAGGAGGTTGCGGAGTTCGTCGCGGGATGCATCGCGCGCGTCGTCGAGATGAACGCGGTGTCGACGGAGACGGAGGGGGAGGAGGCGTGAATCGATCGGACAGCCAACGACGCAGGCATTGACGGCGCAGTGTATTACATTTCTCGAACCTTCTGAGTGAACTACCGTGCCGTGACTCTCTATTTGGCCTTTGTTTTACTGCCGATGTCATTTGTTCGACCCGCACTCCTTGCATCTTCTGCGCTGACAACCGTGCTCGCAGTATGCACCCCCGCCACAGTTCTTGCAGAAATAGCGCTGACGACCGTGCTCGCATATCTGTGACCCACCGCACTCCTTGCACCTAGAGCGTATACGACCGTGCTCGCAGATTGATCCCCCACCGCACTCCTTGCATTGAGATTGTATGCGACCGTGCTCGCAGATTGATCCCCCACCGCACTCCTTGCATCTAGAGTGTATGCGACCGTGCTCACAGATTCCAGACCCACCGCACTCCTTGCATCTAGAGCGCTGAAGACCGTGCTCGCAGATTTGTGACCCACCGCACTCCTTGCATTGAGAGCGCTCACGACCGTGCTCGCAGATTCCTGCCCCACCGCACTCCTTGCACCTAAAGCGCTGACGACCGTGCTCACAGATTGATGCCCCACCGCACTCCTTGCACTTAGAGCGCTGACGACCGTGCGGACAAGCACCGCACACCTTGCACGCCGAGCGATGCTTCACCCCGTGCTCGCACGGCCCGAAGTGCTTCGGGGCATACTTCCGCTTCGTGCCCCTCGTCGTCAACTCCTCTCTCGATGTATCCGTCTTCTCTGCATCGCCGACACCCGGAACGTCTATCCTGACGCGCGGCCGCCAAACCGTCGTCATCATCTCCGCGCCAACCGAAGTGCCCGCCAACGACACCACAGCTTCAGATCTTGTAAACTTGAAAGTCACTCGTACAGTAACGCAAGATAACAACGCGCGGAATCACACACGGGAAGCGCTCTGTGACTCTCCAGTCGCGACCCAATCCAGTTTCTCCCGGCCACGTCATCGTCCTCGCCCGGTGCGATGCACGCGACGATGTCCCTCGCGATGTCCCACCGCTTCCCCATCCCGACCGACGGACGTCGCGCCCACGCCGGGACATCATCATCATCAACGGTTTTTAAACCTAACGGGCGCGCGCACCTCGCCCGCGTCACCCGCCGCCCGCGTCGTCGCGCTTCGCTTCCTCGCGCATTCGCGGCGCCGCCGCCACCGCCTCCACCCCCCGGGACTCAACCCCCGCCCGCGCCCGCATCGGCGTCCGCCGTCGCGTTCAACGTTCACGCCGAGCTCGGCTTCGGACGACGCCTCGTCGTCGTGGGCGATTTCCCCGAGTTTGGCGCCTGGGACGTCAACGGCGGCGTCGCGCTGGAATGGAGCGAAGGCGATTGCTGGGTAGGCACCGTCCCGATCAACGCCTCATCACAAGGCGCGTGCGAGTTCAAGTTCGTCGCCGTGCCGGAGGAGGGCGAGGCTGAGTGGGAAGGGGGTGAGAATCGCCGCGCCGTCGTGGATGAAGACACCGAGACCATCGAAGTCACCGGATGGTACGGCGGCGACGTGAACGTCGTCGGCGGCGGTTCATCTCCCGCAGGCGCGGCACCCCAAGCGCCGCCGCCTGCTCCGCATCACGCGAGCGGCGCTCCGAGCCAAGCGCCGCCGCCGCCGCCGGCGACGAGGGAGTGGCGGGGCGAGTTCGATTTGCGTTTTTTGAAACACCGCGACCAGGACGAGGAGAACCGCCTGATGCACGAGGCGACGCAGCGCAGCGACGGCGGTGTGAACATCCCGGACGGCAGCGCGTTCAAGACGATCGCGGCGGGTGACACGGCGGCGACGTCGTGGATCCAGAAGCTCGAGCTCGTCCAGTCCCTCGTCGGTACCCCAGGGGAGAACCTCATGGGGAACGTTCCGGCTGCGTCTCCGGCTGCTTCTAGTCCGTTTCCAGAGAAAGCCGCCGCGGCGTCCACGTACCTGCGTTGGATAAGCACCGGCGTGCTGCAATGCACGGAGGACGGGCACCACCACAGACCCAACCACATGGCGGTGGTCGCCCGGGACGTCTTCATCAACATGGAAACGATGGTCCGCGACGCGTCATCCGAAGATGAATCGTCCGTGTTGGTCATGAGGAACGTCCACCCGTGGCTGCCGTCGTTCAGCGGCGAGTTCACGTGCTCGGTGCCGATGACGCGCATCAGAGACATCGCGCACAGGAACGACATACCGCAGGACTTGAAGCTCGAGATTAAGCACACGCTGCAGAACAAGGTTAGTTTTATTTTTATTTTTTGTGTATTTCTGTATACATATGGGCAATTAGACTGACGACACGTGTTTTTTTACCGCAGATTCACCGAAACGCCGGGCCGGAGGATCTCATCACCACGCAGGCCATCCTCGACAAGGTCAACAACGGCGACTACAACGAAGACTTCAAGTACCAGATGAACCTCTTCGCGCAGGAACTCAAGCGGTTCTTCAACGCCGCGGGCGCGCTCGAGCGCATCGACGCGCTGCGTTCCGAGATGACGCCGGAGGTTCAAGCCGAGATTGACGAACTCCAGGGCGCCATGTGGGACCTCGAGAGCGGCGGGCACCACGACGGCATCGCCGGCGCTGAAGGTGCCGCGACGTTACGCGCGCTCAGAGCCGCGACGGCTGTGCGACGTTCGTTCACCGCGATGCTCGCGGCTGATACCGCTAACCTACGCGAAGCGCCAGACGACGACGTCGCGCAGAGGCAGGCGTGGAGGTGAGTGTTCAGCAGCAGATCAGTCTCCCTTCCATACTCAAATACCCCATTACCACCCAATTACTACCCAATTACTTACCATTCACCACCTCCTACACGTAGGCTGTGCGACATCGCGCTCGAGGAGCTCGCGTTTGTGACTCTCGCTCGAGCGCTGGCGAGCGCGGGCGCGGGTGTCGACGGCGAGGAAGGATCTCAGTACTTCACCGGCGTGCTGAGCGACCCGCACAACGCCGTGTATTGGACGTCATC
>Ga0315315_10001557_pt1 | contig 21103 bp, 15 predicted proteins | sample M140m3416metaG_FD_203699 | JGI IMG/M metagenome (GOLD analysis project Ga0315315, IMG submission 203699) | Ammonia-oxidizing marine archaeal communities from Monterey Bay, California, United States - M1 40m 3416 | ecosystem: Environmental > Aquatic > Marine > Intertidal zone | place: USA...
GCGATTAACCCATTAACCATATCCTCAGACAGTTCTGCCCGCGGAACAGCTTGTTCAGCCAGAACAGATGTTGCCGTTGGAGATACTTCAACGAAACCACTTGTTACAATGTATTCGGTAACCTCAGTACCTGATTTTACGCGCAGCACACCGGGCCGCAACGTTGTCAGAACGGGCGAATGGTCTACCATAGCCGTAAAATCGCCCTCTGCACCCGGAATTTCTACCTCGGTTGCTTCCATAGAAGCCAGCTTGCGCTCAGGCGATACCAAATCAAACTGCATGGCCATTTAGAACCAATCCTTTTTTATAATGTCTAACCAAAACGAAAGCGTATTGGTCAGACCTGCTTCAAATCAGCTTAGGCAGCTTCAGCAGCTAACTTCTCAGCTTTTGCTTTTACCTCTTCAATACCACCAACCATGTAGAAGGCTGCTTCAGGAAGATGATCATACTCACCAGCAACCACGGCTTTAAAAGATGCAATCGTATCTTCTAAAGGAACCTGGACACCGTCAGATCCTGTGAACACTTTCGCAACGTCAAAAGGCTGGGACAAGAAACGTTCGATCTTTCGTGCACGAGCTACAGCTAGTTTGTCATCTTCTGACAACTCGTCCATACCCAGAATCGCTATGATATCCTGCAAGGATTTGTAACGCTGCAGAACTTGCTGCACATCTGTGGCAACATTGTAATGCTCTTCGCCCAGAATCAGCGGATCCAAGAGGCGGGATGTTGAACCAAGTGGGTCTACCGCAGGGTAGATACCCTTTTCGGAAATCGCACGATCCAAAACAGTTGTTGCATCCAAGTGTGCAAACGAGGTCGCAGGAGCTGGATCGGTCAGGTCATCGGCAGGCACGTAAACCGCTTGCACAGATGTAATGGAGCCGTTCTTTGTGGATGTGATCCGTTCCTGCATCGCACCCATGTCCGTTGCTAGAGTTGGTTGATAGCCAACCGCAGACGGGATACGTCCCAATAGCGCAGACACCTCAGAACCAGCCTGTGTAAAGCGGAAAATGTTATCAACAAAGAACAGAACATCTGCACCTGTATCATCACGGAACTGCTCAGCCAATGTCAGACCAGACAGTGCTACACGCATGCGGGCTCCTGGAGGTTCATTCATCTGGCCATAAACCAGAGCAATTTTTGATTCTTCCATTTTGTCAGGGACAATAACACCGGATTCGATCATCTCGTGGTAGAGGTCGTTACCTTCACGAGTCCGTTCACCAACGCCCGCAAACACAGAGACGCCAGAATGAACTTTCGCAATGTTGTTGATCAATTCCATGATCAAAACTGTTTTACCAACACCGGCTCCACCGAAGAGGCCAATCTTACCACCCTTTGTGTATGGGGCCAGTAGATCTACAACTTTTATCCCAGTCACCAAGATTTCGGACTCAGTAGCCTGATCTGCAAATTCTGGCGCTGGCTGGTGAATGGCGCGTTTCGCTTTAGTTTTTACAGGACCTTTTTCATCTACTGGTTCACCAACAACGTTCAAGATACGGCCCAGGGTTTCTGTGCCCACAGGAACCATGATGGGTCCGCCTGTGTCTGTTACTTTTTCACCTCGAACCAGTCCTTCTGTTGCATCCATAGCAACAGTCCGCACCGTGTTTTCACCCAGATGCTGCGCAACTTCAAGAATTAAGTTGCTCCCATTGTTATCGCACTCCAGCGCGTTTAAGATTTCCGGCAAGCGGTCTTCGAACTGAACGTCGACAACCGCGCCAATCACCTGTGTAATTTTACCTACAGCATTTGCCATAATGTGTCTCTCCTCACTTAGAGCGCTTCAGCGCCCGAGATAATCTCAATCAGCTCATTAGTAATCGCGGCTTGGCGACTACGGTTGTACTGAATGGTCAGTTTGTCGATCATTTCACCTGCATTTCGCGTAGCATTGTCCATTGCAGACATCCTAGCGCCCTGCTCTGACGCACCGTTTTCTAACAAGCCAGTGAAAACCAGCGTTGTAAGAGCACGAGGCAACAGATCTGCAAGAATTTCATCCTCACTAGGTTCGTACTCGTAAAAGGGCGCCTCGGCATCAGCATCAACTTCGAATTTCGCAGGGATGAGTTGTTGCGCCAAAGGGACTTGAGAAATCACAGACTGAAACTCCGCGAAGTACAGGGTTGCAATATCAAATTCATCTGCGTTGAAGCGTTTTATAATGTCGCTCGCCACATCTTGAGCATTGTTGTAGCCAAGGCGCTTTACATCGGAAAGGTCCACATGATCAATCATTTGCTCTCTGAAGTCACGTTTTAATTGTTCGCGGCCTTTTTTTCCTATAGTTAGAATTTTCACTGTTTTCCCAGCAGCTAGCAATTTTATTGCGTCAGCACGAGCCAATTTTGCAATCGATGAATTGAACCCACCGCATAGGCCCCTTTCGGACGTTGCCACTATTAACAAATGAACGTCATCTTTCCCAGTGCCAGCCAGCAGCCTTGGCGAGTCCTCAGAGGCCACGCTTGCCGCAGCCAGATTACCCATCACGGCATTCATTCGCTCCGCAAACGGACGGGCACTCTCTGCAGCTTCTTGCGCTCGCCGCAATTTTGCTGCCGCAACCATCTGCATGGCCTTGGTGATCTTTCGAGTGCCTTTGACACTCTCAATCCGCATTTTTAGGTCTTTAAGGTTCGCCATCAAGCAAACTCCCTATTACCAAACAGCCAATATTTAGGCGAAGCTTTTTGCAAACGCTTCAACGGCAGCTTTAACTTTATCTTCAGCTTCACCCTTTATTTTTGGGTCTTCTTTAGAAATGAAGTCCAAAACATCTTGGGCGTTGCTGCGCAGGTGTGCGAGCAGCCCAGCTTCAAACCGACCCACATCCGTAACAGGTAGCTTATCCAAGTAGCCATTCGTGCCAGCGTAAAGAACAACAACTTGCTCAGCGTTCGTCAGTGGAGAGTACTGAGGCTGTTTCAGCAATTCTGTCAGCCGCGCACCTCGGTTCAGCAACTGCTGTGTGGAGGCGTCCAAATCTGAACCAAACTGCGCAAAGGCAGCCATTTCGCGATACTGCGCCAATTCTAACTTAATTGAACCTGCAACAGATTTCATTGCATTTGTTTGTGCGGATGAACCAACCCGGGAAACAGATAGGCCCGTGTTTAAGGCAGGACGGATGCCTTGGTAAAACAATTCTGTTTCCAGAAAAATCTGGCCGTCAGTGATAGAAATCACATTGGTTGGGATAAATGCAGATACATCACCGCCCTGTGTTTCAATGACAGGTAGAGCAGTCAAAGAACCCGAACCGTTTTCTTCATTCATCTTGGCAGAACGCTCCAACAGGCGAGAGTGCAGGTAAAAAACGTCACCCGGATAAGCCTCGCGTCCGGGTGGACGACGAAGCAGTAATGACATCTGACGATAGGCTACAGCTTGCTTCGTAAGATCATCATAGATCATCAGGCCATGCATTCCATTTTCACGGAAGTACTCACCCATAGATGTGGCTGCATAGGGCGCGAGGAACTGCATGGGTGCTGGGTCAGACGCCGTAGCAGCAACAACTATTGAATAATCGATCGCGCCCGTTTCCTCGAGCTTTTTGACAAGCTGAGCAACGGTAGAACGTTTTTGACCGACCGCTACATAGATACAAAAAAGTTTTTCTGAGTCATCTTTTGCGGAGTCATTGTAAGACTTTTGATTCAGGATCGTATCAAGCGCAATTGCAGTTTTACCTGTTTGACGGTCACCAATTATCAACTCACGCTGGCCTCGACCAACTGGGATCAGGGCATCGACAGACTTTAAGCCTGTAAACATCGGCTCATGAACTGATTTGCGCGGAATAATACCAGGCGCTTTAATTTCAGCCTGCGCACGTTTTTTTGTTTTGATAGGGCCCTTGCCATCAATTGGGTTGCCTAGCCCGTCAACGACACGACCAAGTAACTCTGGACCAACAGGGACGTCTACAATCGCGTTTGTGCGCTTGACAGTGTCGCCTTCTTTAATGTCTCGATCTGACCCAAAGATAACAACCCCGACGTTGTCGATCTCAAGGTTGAGCGCCATCCCACGGATGCCACCGGGAAATTCAACCATCTCACCAGCTTGGACATTGTCCAGCCCGTGTACACGCGCGATACCATCACCCACGGACAGAACACGGCCAACTTCAGCCACTTCGGCTTCTTTGCCAAAACCCTTAATCTGGTCCTTGAGGATCGCAGAGATTTCTGCAGCTTGGATACCCATTACCCGACCTCTTTCATTGCATTTTTAAGATTGGAGAGCTGAGATTTGATTGAACTATCAATCATTTTCGAGCCCACTTTTACGATCAAACCGCCGATGAGGCTATCATCAACGGAGACATTCACTACTACATCCTTGCCAACAGTAGCTTTTAAAGTTTTAGCAAGTTTGTCTGATTGCGCTTTCGTCAGCTTCTTTGCAGCTGTAACTTCTGCGGTCACCTCACCTCTTTCGTCGGCAATCATGCCTTTGACGGTGCTAACCAATTTAGGCAACACGAACAAGCGGCGATTTTGCGCCATAAGACCAAGTGTGTTAGCCACCATGGGTGTGAGTTTCATTTTATTACCAATAGCGGAAACCGCAGCTGCTAGCTGCTCTCGGGAATAAACTGGGTTAGCAAGAAGTTCGCGAAAATCATTACTCTCTTCCAATGCAGCACCCAAAGCGTCCAGGTCTTTTTCCAAATCGGAGATCTTTTTAGCCTCTTTCGCCAATTCAAAAACCGCCTTCGCATACCGCGAAGAAATCCCTGCTGATATCGATCCAGTATCTGACACAAAAACCCTTCCGATTTTCTCAATCACTGCCGCTCATCGGCAACTTTGGATTTGCACGCTTGATTGGCAAGCAATCATCCGTCGAGCTAAATCAGCGCGGTCTTAGCAAAGCTGATCCAACAGCGCAATAACCCATTGTAACGCAATTCAAGACAGTCATCATTTATTTTTAGAATTTCACCTGTAAGCGTATATATTGGCATTAAAAACTTTAGATTACGCTCAGAATCCAAAAGTCAGTTGGTTGGATTTTATCAAAGTCAATGACTTTGAACGGCAATCCAAAATCCAAAACGATTCTTGCACCTGTCAGTTGGTCAAAACACGTCTCGTCCACTTACTGGCTTGGCGACACCACCCAGCGCCTCCAACGGTTTGCGCACCACTTCAGTTAGGCCTCCACGTTTTGGTGCATGTACTTGCTTGGTAACTTCTATCATGACAGCCCCCGCCGGCAAAACAAAAGATGCCTTACCGCCATAACGTTCAAACCAATCAGCGGAACGCACTACCCAAGCATGGTGGCTCGGCGGCGAAAATAGGGCAGATAAATGGCGCAAGGGAACAAATTTATGTTTGCGCAATTGCGATTCTAATTGGCCCAGGCTGTAGGGCCGCCCAAAGCCAAAAGGTGTTTTATCACGCCGAGCCCACAAGCCCGTTCGGTTTGGAACAACAAATAATGCATTGCCGCCTGGCCCGAGCACGCGCCAGATCTCATTTAGCAGATCTGACTGGCGTTCACAGGTTTCCAAACCGTGTAGCACAATTAATCGGTCCACCACACCCGTAGATAAGGGCCAAAGCGTTTCTTCGACCATTACTGAATGATTAGACAGACCATTGGGCCAGGGCATGACCCCTTGCTGCCCTGGCATCAGATTTAGTACCCGCCGACTGTCCGCCAAAAACGGACGCAACATGGGCCCCGCAAAACCAAATCCTGCAACAGTCTGCCCTTTAGTGTTGGGCCACATCTGAACGATTCGCTCACGCAAGGCACGCTGCGCAATGCGCCCCAATTTGGTGCGATAGTAAAAGGTGTTAAGATCAACTACATCCAAGTGCATTGCATCAACCCGATTGTTAAGCCAAGATGATGCTCAACTAACCACTTAGCGGACGAAAACACCATGCCTCTTGAAATCGTCACCATACCTTGCTTATCCGATAACTATGCATTTTTATTACATGAAACTGAAAGTGGGCAAACTGCTGTTGTTGACGTGCCAGAAGCCAAACCAGTTTTGGCAGTGCTGGCTGAGCGAAGCTGGTCTCTCGATCATATCCTTCTAACGCACCATCACGATGACCACATCATGGGCGTAGCAGAAGTGCGGACTGCCACTGGAGCCTCTGTGCACGGCGGCGCACCAGATGCCTATCGGTTGCCTGAGTTGGACACACAATTAGCAGATGGGGACACTTTCCAATTAGGTGCTGAATCCTGCCGAGTAATTGATGTTTCGGGTCACACCTTAGGTCATATTGCGTTTATCTTTGACACATCGCTCGCAGCATTTACGGCGGACAGCCTGATGGCATGGGGTTGTGGCCGTGTTTTTGAAGGAACGATGGATATGCAATGGGCCACAATGCAAAAATTCCATGACTTGCCCCGCGCAATGGTCATCTATTCAGGTCATGAATATACTCAATCAAACGGTAATTTTGCACTGACAATTGAGCCTGAAAACGAAAGTTATAAAGACCGCATGGCAGCCACCAATGCTGCGCGGGCCAGGGGCGAACCGACCGTTCCATCTAATCTAGGGCTAGAACTGGCGACGAACCCGTTCTTACGCGCAAACCATCCAAAGGTTAAACAAGCTTTAAATATGCAGGATGCTAGTGACGCAGAAGTTTTTTCCGAAATTCGCAACCGCAAAGACAACTTTTAAGCAACAGGATTCCATACAAAATCTCAAAGATGTGCACCCACTGAGCCTACACACATCTAAAACTGTCTCCCAATTGGATCAACTCCTTATGTTGTTCAAACACTGAAAATCGGTTGAACCCTGAACAATCTTAATTTCGGCAAGTTAATAACTTCAGCATCCCAAGCAGCATTTTTGAAGCCATCAAGTTTGCGTTCCCTCATCAAAATACAGGCGAAACCGATTTTTTTTCGCAAAAATCGACTTTGCTATAAATTTTTCCGTCTAAATTACAAAAAAGGCCTTGAAGGTTTCACATTCTCACCGACATTTGTTTAGTAGACAGTACTGCGCATCTTTAAAAAGCGCGACCAAAATGAAAGTGCGGGTTATAAATGCCATCTTTTTCGAGCAGCTTAGAAAATGCAATTCATGCAGCGCTTGCGCATGCGAACCAACGAAAGCATGAACTTGCAACATTGGAACATCTGCTCCTTGCATTGATCGACGAGACTGACTCATCGCAAGTTATGCGTGCCTGTGAGGTAGACCTAGAGGGTCTACGTAAAACAATCACGCAGTTCTTGGATAATGAACTAGATAGCCTTGTTTCCGAAGCTGAAGGATCAGAGGCAGCACCGACCACTGCGTTCCAGCGCGTTATCCAGCGTGCGGCCATCCATGTTCAGTCATCAGGCCGCAATGATGTGACTGGTGCAAATGTGCTGGTTGCAATTTTTGCAGAACGCGAGAGCCATGCAGCCTATTTTCTCCAAGAGCAGGAGATGACTCGCTATGATGCGGTAAATTATATATCGCACGGGGTTGCAAAGGATCCGAACTTTGGCGAGGACCGCCTACTTACAGGATCTGAGAATACCGAGGATCTAAACTTTGAGCCCGAAGAAGGTGGAAAAGAAGAATCTGCCCTAAAAAAATACTGTGTTGATCTTAACGCAAAAGCGGCAGAAGGTGATATAGATCCCCTGATAGGCCGCGGTCACGAAGTGGAACGTTGTATCCAAGTATTATGCCGCCGTCGCAAAAATAATCCAATCCTTGTTGGTGATCCAGGTGTTGGCAAAACCGCCATCGCCGAGGGCCTTGCCAATAAAATCGTCCAAGGTGAAACACCCGACGTGTTACTTGGTGCAACAATCTATTCGCTTGACATGGGCGCTTTGCTGGCAGGCACTCGATACCGCGGAGATTTTGAAGAGCGACTGAAGGCTGTGATGACTGAGATGGAGGACCACGAAGACGCTGTTCTCTTCATTGATGAAATTCACACCGTTATCGGCGCGGGCGCCACTTCTGGAGGCGCGATGGACGCATCCAATCTGCTAAAACCTGCGCTACAGGGCGGTAAGCTGCGCTGCATGGGCTCCACCACCTACAAGGAATACCGCCAACACTTCGAAAAAGACCGCGCTTTATCCCGCCGATTTCAAAAAATCGACGTTAAAGAACCCTCTGTCGATGACGCAGTGAAGATCTTACAGGGGCTGAAGCCAAATTTTGAAGAACACCACAACATTACCTATACGCCAGAAGCAATCCGCTCAGCTGTAGAGTTAGCCGCACGGTATATCCATGATCGTAAGCTGCCAGATAAAGCCATTGATGTGATAGATGAAGCAGGCGCTCATCAACGGATCATCCCTGAGGAAAAACGTGTAAAATCCATTGATGTTTCGCAGATTGAAGAAGTGGTTGCAAAAATTGCGCGAATTCCACCAAAAACTGTTTCCAAGAATGACGCAGAAGTTTTGCGTGATCTCGAAGCAAACATGAAACGCGTCGTGTTTGGCCAAGATAGCGCAATCGAAGCGCTAACTGCAGCCATCAAACTTTCCCGAGCGGGATTACGTGAGCCAGAGAAACCCATAGGTAATTATCTATTTGCGGGTCCGACGGGTGTTGGCAAAACCGAAGTAGCGAAACAATTATCTGACACACTAGGTGTGGAACTGCTTCGCTTTGACATGTCCGAATACATGGAAAAGCATGCTATCAGCCGTTTGATTGGTGCGCCTCCCGGCTATGTTGGCTTTGATCAAGGTGGATTATTGACCGACGGTGTGGATCAAAATCCACACTGTGTGCTACTGCTGGATGAAGTTGAAAAAGCTCACCCTGATGTGTTCAATATTCTGTTGCAGGTAATGGATCACGGCAAACTGACCGATCACAATGGTAGGACAACAGACTTCCGCAATGTGGTTCTAATCATGACGTCAAACGCTGGCGCATCCGAAGCAGCAAAAGAAGCCATCGGCTTCGGTCGCTCACAGCGCCAGGGCGAAGACACGGCAGCGATTGAAAGGCTGTTCACACCGGAGTTCCGCAACCGTCTAGATGCAGTGGTGTCCTTCGCTTCACTTGGTAAAAAGACAATCGCTAGAGTCGTGGATAAATTTATTCTCCAGCTTGAAGCACAACTAATGGATCGTAACGTGGCATTTGAGCTAACGCCTGCCGCTGCTGCATGGCTAGGAAACAAAGGCTATGACAGTAAGATGGGCGCTCGTCCACTGTCACGCGTAATCCAAGAGTATGTGAAAAAACCTTTGGCTGAAGAGCTTTTGTTTGGTAAGCTAGCAGAGGGTGGTCTCGTCAAAGTGTCGGTCAAAAACGGTGAATTGGAATTGACAATTGAACCACCAGAGAAACGGCGCATACAAAGATCCAAGCCTCCTCTTCTTACTGCCGAATAAAAGCATACAAACTATTTGAGAAGAATGTACATTATAGTTTCTTTTCATTATTTTAATCGGCAGCTGCTAATATTTAAGAGCTCACTTTGAGCATTACAGGTGGTCAGGACAATAGTTCAAGTGATTGAAGAAGTTTTCTGAGCCTTCTGGCCTTTGTCTCCATGCACTTGTTATTTCATCGAACTCGTAACTTAAACATGTGCGTAAGAGACATCTCCCACCGATCATTTATTTAACTTCAATCCCTGCAACCAATTTGAGGCTCTTTTACAATTTCCGACAAGTCAGCAGGGTGAACAAAGCATCGCACAGAGGATGATAATATACGAAGCCTTACAGTTCAAAATAATGCCTGGCCCAATTGTGGCGTAAACCTTACAAAACCGTCCCCGTAGATATAAAAACGCCAACTATATTGCAAAAATGTTAGTCAAAATTTTTGATTGCGCATTGGTTTGCAAACATAAACTAATTTGGCAGACGCGGTGGGCGCAAAGAAATCAGACAATGTTGTTTGGGACAACACGGTAAAAAATGGCTGATTAGGTGGAATACTGAACGGCGATTGGAACGATCCAAGTTACGAAGAAATAAAAAATATTCTAGAAGATTAATTCAGCTTTGCAAAACGCTCTAAGGTGCCAACTAAAATCAAAATTGACCCTGATCCGCAGCACTTAAAAGGCACGCAACCAAACTGTTGGTTACTCTGCCGCCAGCTGCGTTGGCCATCGTGTCATTTCACAAATCTCCGCAACAACGCCAGAGAGACGCAGGCGAATTTCATCAAACTGGTCCGTTTTTAACACCCTCTTTTCGTCAAGGTATAGCGAGCGGTCCACTTCGATCTGCAAACAGCTTTGTCCACAACCGGGCCTTCCATAAATTTGAGTGATATGTGCTCCCGCAAAGGGAGTGTTCCGGGCAACACAAAACCCAGCATCTGTTAAAGCTGCTTCGATTTGATCCACAAAGACGCTGTCACAGGATGATCCAAACCGATCACCCAGTACAATTTCGGGCCTGCGACCATAGTGGCCAGTCAAATTGGTGAGCGCTTCACTTGGCATGGAATGACAATCAATTAATAGAACTTTGCCAAAGGCAGTGCGAGAGGTATCCAATAATTTGCGTAATTGTGCATGGTATGGATGATAAAAGCGATCTAGACGTTCTTCCGCGTCCATTTTAGAAATTTTACCACGCATAACCGCTCTCCCTTGAGAAACAACGCGCGGAATTACACCAAGGCCAGACGAAATACGTGGATTGCTACCAGTCAGTTTGATGCCATCAACCACAGCAGGATCCAGCTCGTCCACACTGCGATTCAAATCAACATATGCACGAGGTGCGGATGCCAATAAAAGTGGTGCGCCATTTTCTATGGCCGACATAAACAACTGATCAACGAAAGCATCTTCAGAGCTACGAATTGAGACAGCGTCCAGAACTGAGTTTTTTAGGAATGCAGATGGGTAATTCCGCCCACTGTGGGGGCTCGAAAACACAGCACCACAATTTATTCTGTCTGGTAGGTGTAAATAATATCCGGCAGGGCTCATAACCATCTCTCTTTAGATTAACGATACCATTACTCCGTATCAGATGCAAAACCTCTTGAACCCATCAACGACTCCGAATATAGCACGCTAACACGAATTTCTGCTGTTAAGGCGGTGTCTTGTATTGGGGCGTATAGCTCAGCGGGAGAGCACTTCGTTGACATCGAAGGGGTCACTGGTTCAATCCCAGTTACGCCCACCATCCCTCATGGGTTGGATTTAACTAAAACAAACAGGCGCACCCCCGCGCGCCGCGAAAAAGGAGAAGGCCATGAAGGTCAAAAACTCACTCCGCTCGCTCAAGGCGCGCCACCGGGACTGTCGCGTGGTTCGTCGTAAGGGCCGCGTTTACGTGATCAACAAAACACAGCGTCGTTTTAAGGCACGTCAAGGCTAAATTCTGTTTGGTTGAATTTGAGAGGCCTGGATGCTTTCTGCGGCCTTTTTTAATTTTCTTTCAAAAGCTTTCTCTAGTTATTTAAGGTCGATTTGCAAATAGTTGGATAAATCAAGCAAATTGGTAACAAAAATTTGAGTAACCGTACCCATCACCTTGTAATTTTGCAAAAAAATCCAGCTCTATTTGGTTATTCGCTTTCATCAACCACGTAGACGATGTCGTAACCCGCAGTATAAAAAGCCTGCGAATTAATCGGAATATAGCAAATAAGGAGCGATGGGTTCACGCTAATGGAAATTTGCGAGGCGAAACGGAAAGCTACGTCTTTCGATCAAAGAGTTATCAGCGCAATCGATTAGCTTTATGCATCTCTTAATCCCTCGGCCTTCTCACTCTTGTGGCACATGTATACGAAACAAAATAGGATCAATCATATGTGCGTTGATCGTCAATAACCTTACCATCATTTGGCAAAGATCCGATGTTGTGAAGCAACACAGCTCCACGAAGTTTCAAAACATCCCGCACCGATACTTCGATTGCGTCCACATTTGCACCAGCATCAGCTTCGCACATAACATCCATTTTGTCAGTGTTTCCATCGCGGGATACTACTACGCGAACCTTTGAAACCTCCTTGTGACGCTCAACCAAATCAGCAACTTGTTCAGGACGCACGAACATACCCTTGATCTTAGCTGTTTGATCAGCTCGCCCCATCCATCCCTTAATCCGCATATTGGTTCGTCCGCAGGGGCTCTGCCCTATCATGGTGGCAGACATATCACCTGTCGCAAATCGAATGAGTGGATAATCAGGGTTCAGCGTTGTCACAACTACCTCACCAACCTCACCCTCGGCCACAGGGCGCCCCGTACCTGGTATCACGATTTCGACAATCACGCGCTCATCAATAATCATGCCTTCCATCGCGGGACTTTCATATGCAATCGATCCAAGATCAGCCGTACCATACCCTTGCAAACACATGATGCCACGATCCGCATATTCTTGGCGCAAAGACTGAAATAATGCTCCTCCCCCAACGCAGGCCTTAGTCAAACAAGACAAATCCACCCCCATCTCATCCGCCTTATCAAGGATGATCTTCAAATAATCAGGCGTGCCTGTGTAAGTTGTTACACCACACGCTAACGCAGCCTGAACCTGTAATTCCGTTTGTCCCGTCCCCGCAGGCAAAACCGTAGCTCCGACTGCTGCACAACCATTTTCAAACATCATACCCGCTGGTGTAAGATGATAGGAAAAGCAATTCTGAACCACATCCCCCTTGCCAATACCTGCAGCAAATAGCACACGCCCCATGCGCCACCAATCCGCACCCCGAACCCCTGGCTCATAGATCGGACCAGGTGATTGAAACACATGATCAAAATTAGAAACTGAAAGTGCTGTAAATCCCCCAAAGGGAGCCATCGCTGCCTGCGCTGCACCCAACTCAGACTTACGTAAAACTGGTAATTTTGCCAGCGAGGCCATATCCACAACCGCAGCCGCATTCACACCAGCCATAGTCGAACCATAACCAGTTGCTTTAGCCTGCGCCTGCGCTACTTGCCTTGGCAACTCCATTGCCAAATCCGCGGCCCGCTCATCAGCACTACGTGTCTCTAATTCATCATAAAAAGCGCCCACTTCAACCTCCATTCCAACTCCGAGCTCTTTTTATTTAAAGCTTGAGTGCCTCATAGGTCAGGGGGCAGTACCCCCTGCTTTCTGTTCCAATCAATTATATCTGTTTTAAGATAACCATCGTTTACGACGACGATAAGACCGCACATCTCGGAACGACTTTCGTCCTTCATCCGACATGCCCAAATAAAATTCTTTTACATCCGGGTTTTCCCGCAGATCCACCGCCGGCCCATCCATAACAACCCGTCCAGACTCTAGAATATACCCATAGTGTGCAAAGCGCAGCGCGACATTGGTATTCTGTTCTGCCAGCAAGAAAGACACACCCTCTTTTTCATTCAAATCTTTCACAATGGTAAAGATCTCTTCTACCAACTGCGGCGCAAGACCCATGGAAGGCTCATCCAACAAGACCATTTCAGGCACAGACATTAACGCGCGCCCAATTGCCACCATCTGCTGTTCACCACCTGATGTATAACCAGCAAGAGATTTGCGACGATCACGTAATCGTGGAAAATATTCATATACCAATTCAAGGCTGGCCTTTAGCTCAGATCTTGAAATTTTTCTAGTATAAGCTCCAGTAAGCAAATTCTCCTCAACGGTCAGGTGGCCAAAACAGTGGCGCCCCTCCATCACTTGAATAACGCCGCGGCGAACCAATTCAGCAGGTGACAGGCCCGCAACTTTTTGACCTCGGTATTGGATCGCTCCCTTTGTTACATCTCCCCGCTCAGAAAGTAACAAGTTTGAAATTGCCTTCAGAGTTGTAGATTTGCCTGCACCATTGCCCCCCAAAAGTGCAGTGATGCCGCCTTTAGGAACGTTCAAAGATACGCCCTTGAGGACCAAAATGACGTGATTATAAATTACCTCAATATTGTTAACCTGTAATAAATTTTCTTCTTTTTGTCCGTCGTCTAGCATGGGTCAAAATCCATCAATGTAAGAAACTGGCGCAGGCAAGCCCACGCCAGTCAAAAGTCTTAGTTACAAGTTTGTGTTTTCCACTCAGGCTTGTCAGATACGTATTGTGCAGCCGCGTCAGTCAAAAGTGGTCCAACCTCATCCGTCATGGGTGCAATCGGCTCAGAAATCTGATCCCACGAAGAACCATTCCATTGCTGCATGAACACGGAGCCAGCACCCTCATGGTCAGCACAGTCACCTTTAATTGGCGCTGTGAACCCAGCTAGACCCAGCTCAACAAGGCGGGCTTCGGACAAATCGAATGTCTCTAGACCAACACGCATGTCCGCACCAGTGATAGATTTCTTACCAGTCACTTTCTGTGCCGCGGCAATGGCTTCCGCCACAATCACAGCATTAAACATGCCACGATTGTATAAAACACCACCAACATCCGCTGGATCTGCTTTAGAATTACCCGCGTTTACAACATGCTTAATCATGTCCTGAACCGCTGGGAAAGCCGTACCAATCCCAGAGAAGTTCGCACCGATATAACCTTTACCAGGTTCACCAACTGGGCGCAGATCAACATCCGCTGCTGCCCACCAGTTACCGATGAACTTATCCATTGGATAACGGATTTTCGCAGCTTCTTTGATTGCAGATGCGTTCATGGCGCCAAAGCCCCACATTACCATCCAATCGGGACGCTCTTTACGAACGTTCAACCACTGTGCGGATTGCGCCTGCATTTCTTTCACGCCAACTGGAAAGTACGCAACTTCAAAACCCATCTTTGGAGCAAGCGCTTCCAAAAGTGGAATAGGCTCTTTACCGTAACCAACGTCAAGGTAAATAAAGCCAATCTTTTTGCCTTTAACGCCACCATTAGCATCAATGTACTTCAAGATCGATGACATCTGAGACCAATAAGATGCTGGGTATGTAAACGTCCAAGGAAAGGTTTCACCCTTTGCCGCAGCAGACAGACCATAACCCATGGACAGGATCGGAATCTCATCGACTGGTGCTTTTGGGATTAACTGAAGCGTGATACCTGTGGAATACGGATTATAGACCAGCGCACCTTTGCCCTTAGTTGCTTCATAGCACTCAACGCCTTTTTGTGCGTTGTAAGCTGTTTCACACTCTTCCATTACGACCTTAGCACCACCAATGCCACCGTCACGTGCGTTCAACATGGCAAAGTAATCTGCAAAACCGTTAGCTATCTGGACGCCAGCACCCGCAAATGGGCCAGTCCGGTAAGACAGGGATGGAACATAAAGTGTGTCCTCCGCCTGTACTGCTTCAAATGATGCACCCGTGACCACAGCGGCCCCCAGAACACCTGCAATTAACCTCTTAATCATATGCAATTCTCCCTAGTGCGGATCCCCTTATTGGTGACCCATGGATGAGACCTCTCATTTTGCCAACAGCACGGCCTCGTTTGACTGCTGGTGCATCGCAGCACGGCCCCTAATGTGGGAACGGCCAGATTCTTAGCTTTTGTTTCACAATCTGCCACAAACGCGCCATTCCGTGAGGTTCCACAATCAGAATCACAACAATCATCACACCGATGGCTACCAAGCTTACGTTTTCCATCACGGTCGCATTGATTCCGAACCAGCTTTTTCCAAGTTCTTTCAGGATGATCGGAAAGGTCCAAATAAACGCCGCACCCATAAACGACCCAGTGATGGAACCAAGTCCACCAAGAATAACCATGAAGAGATACAAGAAGGAGTGGTTCACATCGAAACTTTCCACTTCCGCTGCACCCAGCCAAAGGAAAACCATCAACGCGCCGGATACGCCGATGAAATAGCTTGAGACCGCAAAGGCAGATAGTTTGGCAGTTAGCGGTCGCACACCGATCAACTCCGCCGCAATATCCATATCTCGGATCATCATCCAACTACGACCAATGCGCCCACGGGTCAGGTTGCCTGCTATGATCGCAAGAAACACAAGGATGGAAAGAACAACAAGATACCGCGTAACAGGTTCTGCACTGGCCCCTGTTACGATCCAGCCAAACACTTCACGCTGAGGAACCTCAATTGCACCAGATGGGTTGTAGTTGTACAACCAACCCACACGGATAAAGCACCATTCAAGGAAGAATTGTGCAGCGAGCGTTGCCACAATCAAATAGAATCCTTTGATGCGCAAGGATGGTAAGCCAAACAACGCGCCCACAATCGCCGACACGAAGCCACTTGCCAGAATAAGAATAATGATATTCGTATCTGGGAAATAGGACGTCAGCTTATAACAGGCATAGGCCCCGACCCCCATAAATGCACCTGTACCAAGGCTAATTTGCCCTGTGAACCCGACTAGAATGTTCAACCCAATCGTAGTGATCGTAAAAATCAGCACAGGGATCATGATTGCATTCATGGCAAACCCATATTCCAATCCGGGAATTCCAAAAAAAGGCACAAACAGGTAGGCCAGAACCAACCAGATCGCAATACCGATCTTGTCTTGCTTGATCGGAAAAGCCTGAAGGTCTTGTTCATATGTCGTGTTGTACTGACCTGCTTCGCGGTAAAACATCGGTTACACCCTCTCGATAATCTTGTCGCCAAACAGGCCTTGTGGACGGAACAGCAAGAAGATCAACGCAATCACATAGGCAAACCAGCCTTCCACACCAGAGCCAAACAATGGCCCCCAATAGATCTCAAATATCTTCTCGCCAATCCCAATTATTAGACCGCCCACGATGGCCCCGGGGATGGACGTAAACCCTCCCAGCACCAAAACCGGTAACGCCTTCAGTGCAATGATCTGCAGTGAGAACGATACGTCAGAGCGCGCGCCCCACATTATACCAGTGACCAGCGCAACAATACCCGCAGCGAACCAAACGATCACCCAAATTTGATTCAACGAAATACCAACCGATAGCGATGCTTGGTGGTCATCCGCAACGGCTCGTAACGCTCGACCAACTTTTGTGTAGCTAAAGAAGAAGCCTAGACCAACAATCATCAAAACAGCAATCACTGTCGCCGCGATGTCGATGTGTTGGAAAATCACGAGGCCACCATTGGGCTCCCAAACACTTGATCCAGTTGGTAGCCATAGCTGCTCTGTTATCATCGTTTTGGTTTCTCCACCGAAGATCCACTGGCCAAGACCGATCAGAATATTGGTTAAGCCAATCGTCGCCATAAACAGGATAATATCAGGCTGGTTCACCAGCTTTCGCAGCACAAACCGCTCAACCGAAAAGGCGAGCACGTACATCACCCCTAGCGTAATGACCAAAGCCATTATAGCAGGAACACCCAGTTCGTAGAGGCCGACAAGCGTGAGGCCGGAAAACACAACCATGATCCCTTGGGCAAAGTTAAACACACCAGAGGCTTTAAAAATTAAGACAAAGCCAAGCGCGATCAGGGCATATAGCACTCCTGCCACAAACCCTTCCCAAAGCACCTGCATGAGAAAATCTGGCAACGCAATCATATCAGCGAAAGGTCCGACAAAAATGCTATACAAAAAATCAGTCATTAATGTTCTACCCCCAAATAGGCGTCGATCACCGCTTGGTTTTTTTGAACCTCAGCTGCTGTTCCGTCCGCCAACATCTTTCCGTAATCAAGGCAAACTACGCGGTCTGCCAAATCCATCACGACGCTCATATCATGCTCAATTAACGCAATTGTGGTACCGTATTGATCATTCACATCGAGGATAAAGCGGCTCATATCCTCTTTCTCTTCGACATTCATTCCCGCCATTGGCTCATCTAGCAATAAGAGTTTTGGCTCCATCGCCAAAGCCCTCGCCAACTCTACTCGCTTTTGCAAACCATATGGCAAATTTCCCACAGGTTCTTTGCGGATGTGCTGAATTTCAAGGAAATCAATTATCTCTTCGCAACGATGGCGGTGTTCCACTTCCTCCGTCATCGCGGGGCCAACACGTAGCATTTGCCAGAAGAAGCTTTTCTCCATCATCAACTGACGGCCTGTCATCACGTTTTCTACAGTCGTCATACCTTTAAACAACGCAATATTCTGGAACGTCCGTGCTATTCCTTGCTTCGCAATCTGGTAAGGTTTCATCGAAGGGCGTTTCAACCCACGGAACCATACCTCACCTTCTTGGGGGTGATAAAATCCGTTAATTACGTTGAGCATCGATGATTTCCCAGCGCCATTTGGCCCAATGATCGCACGAATCTCACCTTCACGGATATCAAACGAAATATCTTGAATCGCAACCACACCGCCGAAACGAAGTGTGATGTTCTTCATCTCCATCATAACAGCCCCAATGACGCGCCCATCTGGGGTAATATATGTATCTGCTGTACTCATCGCCTCACCAATCCGGTGTCCGCAGCGGAACCACAACAGCTCCGAACCCAGCACCCAAACCAAAAACCAACACATTGCCTAGCAAACACGCCGGTCCGAAATAATTCTCTTAAAAAAAATAGTCCTTGTAGAAGACATGTCCTAGATTTGTCTTCGATCACGGCCAACATCAATAGAGCCACGGAACCTTGCATCACAATTTGCACATCAACGCTTCGAAATAAGACTGACAGGACGATCAAACATGCCATTGCTAACATCAACACCTTGCGCTTAAACATCACTCAGCCGCTGTTGCGAACACGTTCGCATCCTGCATGTCGAGTGTTGCTGAAATGGAGCCTTTACGCCCATCTTCATAGGTTACCTCAGTTTCAGTCGAAACTTGCGCTGATCCATCATACAAACCACTGATCAAATCCGAGAACTTCTCTTCAATAATCCGACGGCGCACTTTTTGTGTCCGCGTTAATTCCCCATCATCTGCATCCAACTGCTTGTGCAGCACACAGAAGCGGGAGATTTGGCAGCCTGAAAGCATCGGGTCTTTAGCTACGGAATTATTAACCGCCTCGACATGCTCGCGCATCGTGGCAAGCACCTGTGGATGACTTGCAAGCTCCTGATACGAAGAATAGGCAATGTTATTGCGCTCAGCCCAATTACCTACAGCGGCCAAGTCGATGTTCAAGAAGGCAACACAGCGGTCTTTTCCATTACCAAACACAACCGCTTCTAAAATATTGGGATAGAATTTGAGTTTATTTTCTACATACTTTGGCGCGAACATGCGGCCATTAGCCATCTGTCCCACATCCTTAGCACGGTCAATGATTCTTAGATGGCCCGTATCTTTTTCGATAAAGCCCGCATCACCTGTAGCAACCCAGCCATCAGCATCTTTGGTATTTGCCGTACTTTCTGGGTTTTTAAAGTATTCCACAAATGCACCTGGCGATTTGTAAAACACTTCACCATTTTCTGCGATGCGCAACTCGACGCCAGGAGCTGGAACTCCAACGGTATCTGCACGCACTTCACCATCAGGCTGCACAGTGACGAATACCGAAGCTTCGGTCTGGCCGTAAAGCTGCTTCAAATTGATTCCAAGGGAACGATAGAAATCGAAAATCTCTGGTCCAATTGCTTCGCCCGCTGTGTAACCCACACGTACAAGAGACAGACCTAATGTATTTTTAAGTGGACTATAAACAAGGAAATTGCCAATCGCATACTTTAGCTTATCGCCAATGCTTACTGGCTTCCCATCAAGGATCTTCGGACCAACCTTTTTAGCAAAATCCATATATTTCTTAAACATTCGCTGCTTGCGCCTGGATGCATCCTCCATACGGATCATCACAGACGTCAACACACCTTCAAAATAGCGCGGCGGCGCGAAAAAGTAACTTGGCCCAATTTCGCGTAAGTCATGCTGCATGGTTTCTTGACTTTCTGGACAGCAAACGCAAAAGCCACTCCAATAACCAGTGCCGATGGTAAAAATAAAATCGCCAACCCATGCCATTGGCAGATATGCTAGCACACTGTCGTCTACACGCAGATTGTCAAACTCGGACGCAGCCTTGCCTGACATAATGATGTTCTTGTTAGAAAGTACAACACCCTTTGGGCGACCAGTCGTGCCAGAGGTATAAAGCATTACGCAGGTCGTATCAAAATCCTGCTTGGCCAGCCGCGCATCCAACTCAACTCTATAAGTGCCTTTGCGCCCAATGTCCTGTAATTCGCGGTAGCTGTGCAGCGAAGTGTGATCGTATTTGCGCAAGCCACGCGCATCCAGATAAATGATGTGCTCCATCTCAGGCAGCTGGTCTTTCACATCAAGGCATTTATCAACTTGCTCTTGATCTTCCGCAAAAACAAATCGCGCAGAACAGTGGTCGAGGACATAAGCCATCTCTTCAGCCACAGCGTCTTGGTACAAGGGAACGGGCACGCCACCACAAGCTTCAATCGCAACCATCGCCCAATAAAAATATGGGCGGTTTTTACCAATTATTGCAACGTGGTCACCCTCGTTTAAGCCTAAATCCATCAGACCTAGTGACAGGGCGTTGATTTCCTCACCTACTTCGGCCCACGTCCAGCTCTGCCAAATGCCATACTCTTTTTCCCGATACGCAGGCTTATCGCCATACTTCGCAACATTACGAGCCAGAAGGCGCGGAATAGTATTGAATTTCCCAACAGTAGCCGTTGCAGATGTCACGAGTTATTCCCCCTAGTTGCCAACTTTCAGCTGTTGCATAAGCTCGGCGTCTCGTTGGGCTTTTGAACCCCAAGTGGCATTACAATACGAATCACATTGAAGTAAAAATACTTCAGAAATACTTCAGAAATGCAACGAAATGTAACAAGGAAATTCATTTTGCAAAACGCCATAGAAAGTAATTCCTTGGAGATATATTTACTCTAGCAATCCCCGCCCCTACTCTGCTAACCACATTCTCATGGAGGATCAAACAACCACTCATATGATGCGCTCAGGGCTGAACTTAATCGGTCAAGCACTCACAATCTTTGATGCAGACCTGCGGTTGTCAGTTGCCAATCGACGTTATCAAGAAATGTTTGATCTACCTGATCACATTGTGAAAATTGGCTATGATTTTGCAGATACAATCCGATATCTAGCATCTCGGGGTGACTATGGTGACATTAGCAACTTAGAAGAATTCGTTGTCAACCGCACAGAACAAGCGCTTGCATTTGAACCCCATTACATGGAACGTCGGCGGAGCAATGGTCAATGGATTTCGGTTGAGGGCAGTCCCTTACGAACGGGCGGCTGGGTC
>Ga0315315_10001560_pt1 | contig 21073 bp, 18 predicted proteins | sample M140m3416metaG_FD_203699 | JGI IMG/M metagenome (GOLD analysis project Ga0315315, IMG submission 203699) | Ammonia-oxidizing marine archaeal communities from Monterey Bay, California, United States - M1 40m 3416 | ecosystem: Environmental > Aquatic > Marine > Intertidal zone | place: USA...
TCTATACTCAGGATGACACCGTAGAAGAGCCCCAGTATAGCCCTCAAAGTTGAAGCGGAAAGACGTGGGAGAACGGGATCTCCTCTGTAAACGCCACCAATCCGCGATCACCAAATTTTTCAATGTACTTGTGTCCGGGTCCCTGGCAGTTGTCAAACAACGAGCACTGAGCACACACCAGGTCCTTTCTGGCATCCTGTGAGTGGCTGGGATCCGCCATGCCTACATGCTCCGCCTTCGGAAGACAGATCAGCGTCGGAAACCGTCTGATCAGACATGCAGGTAGACCGCAGGAACCGGCTGTGATGTCCAGCAACACACCGTGGGGACGGAGGACTCTGATCGCCTCCTCCAGGTGAGGCTCAATCTCATCCATAGGCATGATCTGATCATGCCACTTCTGCCTGTCGTAATAACTTTGCGGACGAGAGAAGGTCATGGATTCAATCGGGTGATCGGGAAAAGGAGTGACAAAACGTTCCACGATCAATCGAGCCAGGTTGGGGAGGTCACGGTAGTTCTCTTTCTCGACAACACAATTGAGCCCCACCCGGATCCCAGCCTGCAAGGCAAGCTCTATCCCCTCTACCGTCAGTGCAAACGTGTTCGGAGCCCTGGTCATCCTGTCGGATATCTCTGCAGTTCCTGCGTGAAGGCTGATGAACAAACGGTCTACATCTGCATGCCGCACCCGCTCAAGATAGCGACGGTTATGGAAGGTCGTCGCATTGGTCTGAACCATGGTTTTCATGCCATATTCTTGCTTGGCTTTCGCCAGCAAACTTGGGAAGTCTCGGTGCAGTGTCGGCTCACCCCCGGTGAAGACAATCTGCTCAATACCGGAATCAGCGATTTCCTTTAGCCATTGGAAATACATCTCCAGTGGAGGGTTCGGCCAGCGGCGATTCTGCCAGCAAAAATGGCAGTCCTGGTTGCAGCGAAAACCCAGACGAAAATTAGCTGTGCTCCCAGTCACGCCAGTGAAGATCCGACGAAAATACTCATCCCGCACATCTTGGTACTGTGAATGCTCCTCGAGCAAAGCCTCCAGCCGTGATGGATTCCATGTGGTCTCTGCCTGGTGTCTACGAAGCAACTTCTTCAAGGTGACTAAGCATTGCAGGACGAACTGCTCCTCGAGTTCCTGATCGGCGGCAGCGCTCAGCCATAGGTTTTGAGAGACCTCGAACATCGGCCCTTCTGGTTTCGCCCCGCCATTCCAGCCCCCACAAAGCAGCTGCAATGACTGTCCGTTTGGGAGTCTAAGAGAGAAATAAAGGGAATCGCCAGAAAAGGAGCTGTACTCGAACGTAATGTCGTCGGTAAGGCCGAGGATGCCATGCATCTGCTCATTGAAACGGCCCCACATTTTGGAGACATAGCTACTGAGGGCGGGCGGCTGCGAAGATTCGGGATTCATATATGTAAATCTGCGGAATGGTACCATAGAGAAGCAAAGAGGCAAGATAAGAGCTTCGACCGGTCTGGAGTTCCGATGCCGTACATCGCCCTGCTTGCTTTCCTGCTCTATACGATCGGGTGCTACCTCTGGGGGGGGAGATTCCCCTTCTACAAATTCGAACTCTATGCCGATGCCGGGAACAGGGACAAGGCAGCGGTTCCCATCTTCCTCTGCGATGGCACCGAGGCACAAATTTGGGAGTACGAACGCTTCAAGGGCATCGACCCTGAGCAATTCCTCGCCCACCGCATGCCCACATCCGTCACCTGGATGGTGGAAGAAGCAGCACAATGGGTTCGTGACCACCAGGAAAGTACGGCAGTGAACGGCCCCCACGAAGTCAGTTTCGGGTTCAGGCTTCTCTCCATAATGGAAGATGGAACCATCGCCGAAGAGATCAAGATTCTGGAAAGAGGATGGGCATGGAAGCAGTGCTGATCGGACGGGGGCTATTTGGCATCTGCCTGGGATTGTCATGGTTGAACTCCATGACCCACATCCTCCAATCTGAGGAGATGATCTATACCAGAGGCATACAGCGAAGGCTGTGGGCGCACCCAGCCTGGAAATGGCTCATTCCGACAACCATCCCCTTTGTGCTGTCATGCTATCTCTTCTGCGCAGGCCTCTATGAGGTTCCAGCCGGGATCGTGATCGTTGGCGCCATCTTCTGGATACGGCGATGGGAGATCTCCCTGTGGCACAACAACATCGTCGTCAATCTTGGTAAGTATTCACCCTCGGGCACCTGCCTCATTGCCTACCTGGCAGGCTATGCCATCGCCCCCTATTTCAATCTCGATCCACAGAGTACAGGCGTCGAGGTTGCTTGCGGAGGCCTCGGAGCAGCCTGGTTCCTTTCCGGCTGGAAAAAGATCGAGTACAGCGGATGGAACTGGATGGGTAAACGCAACATCGGACTGCTGCTGGCTGAGAGAGCCTACATCGGCAACAAATGGTTCAGGACCATCCGCAGACAACTGATCCGCTCTCCATTTGCACTGAGGACAATCGGCTTTCTAGGTGTATTCCTGGAGATGGCTGGAATCATTTTCTGTTTCCCCGAATACAGAATCGCCTACGCGGTGATCATCAACCTTCTGCTGTTGGGTACAGTAGTCCTTCTGGGCTACTACGAGCCTGAATGGATGCTGATCATCATCGCCTTGGCGATAATGTGACCATCGGGTTCTTCCCAAGCGAAACCCGTTGCACCATGCCGAGACCGTCGGTCGAGTTGCTGCCGCAGGCTGATCTGCCTCGGTGATACTGGCTGCCCATGAGGTGACCAGGAAGGGCATGCTCAGCATCAAACGGGACCCGACATCCGACCACGATCTGAGATCGGTAGTCACCATAGACATCTGCGGCACGCAGTCTGAGTACACAGTACCAAAGCAGTCATGGTACCAGTCCGGCCGGTCAGGCCACCGCAATCCCCAGCCAAGGTTAGTGGTGGTCAATGCAGCGATTGAACACCCCTCTCCTACTCCTGAGCCTCTGGGCTTGTTCTCCTGGCATAAAGCAGTCAACCCGTACCGCCACAGCAAGTGACTCATCGCCAGCGGCCAATGATGACACAGGCGCACAACCCGCTGATGACACTGACACCGGTCAGGCAGTCGACACTGGGACTGGGCCAGAGGCGAACGACACAGGCGGAGACACCACGCCGCCCGACCCTCCAACCAAGAGCCCCAAGCGTGGTCTTGCCTACGACTTGACCGATCCTGCGGACTTTGGCGCCATCTCACCCGGTGTGAGCTGGTGGTACAATTGGTACTTCACGACATCAGCAGAACCTGGACTCGACACAGCAAACGATCTGGAGTTCATCCCGATGCTCTGGGGCTACAACGTAGAGTCCGACTATGTCGCACTCGAGACATGGCTGCTGAGTCACCCTGAGGTCAACGATGTCCTCGTCATGAACGAGCCCAACCTCGTCGACCAGGCCAACATCACGCCTCAAGACGCCGTCTCCCACTGGCTCCGCTACGAGGAATTCCAAGCCGAGATGCTCGCCACACACGGCCGCTCTATACGCCTCATCGGCCCAGCAATGACCTGGGGCACCATGGTGGACTATGCCGACCCGGTAGACTGGCTCGATGCCTTCTATGTCGCATTCAACGCCTCTGAAGGTCGTAATCCAACCATTGATGCACTCGGCTTCCACTGGTACGACTACGGACTGAGTGACCAACTCGCACGCCTCGAGGGCTACGGAAAGTCATTCTGGGTCACCGAGATGGCCAACTGGCACACCGAGCCCGGCTGGACCATCGACACCCCTGAGAAGCAGCTCGAGACCATGCAGGACATGGTGGCAGTCTGCGAGGGCAGAGAGGATGTTGAGCGCTACGCGTGGTTCATCGGTCGATGGGACCCAGACCCCCACCACACCAGTATCTTTGGTGCCACACCCGGTGAGCTCACAGCACTCGGGGCCGCCTATCTGGATCAGCCCTGGTGAGTAAGTCAGGGGCAGTCGTCGTTTCAGCGTTAGACTCCCGCAACCGCTTACGCTGAGGCCCTCATGAACAACAACGACACCCTCCGTCGCATTCGCTATGCACTCGACATCTCCGATGCACAGATGGTGGCTATCTTTGGCCTCGGTGGCCACACGGCTACCCAAGCACAGGCCCGTGCATTCATGGCTCACGAGGACGACGAGTCTGGTGAGTACTGTAAGGATGACATCTTCAGCCGCTTTCTCGATGGGCTCATCATCGACCGTCGCGGCCCACCACCAGCAGGCCGGACAGCACCGCCCAACACTGGTGAGCTCACCAACAACGCCAAGCTCAAGAAGATCCGGATCGCACTCAATATGCATGAAGACGTCATGCTGGCCACGCTCATCGCGGGTGGTCATCCGCTGTCTCGTGGCGAGCTCACTGCCCTGTTTCGTAAGCCCGACCACAAGCACTACCGCGAGTGTGGCGACCAGGTCCTCCGAAAGTTCCTGAAGGGACTCACCATGCGTCTGCGGCCCGCAGATGAAACCACTCACCCCGAGTAGAGGACCCATCATGTCATTCGACTATGAGAAGCGCTGCGCTGCCCGGATACTCGATGCCATCGAGAACGGCAGCCTGCCCCCAGACCAGACCCTTCCGCTCCTTGTCGATGCAGACCCAGCGCTCATCTACATGATCTTTGCCTGGCTTCGGGTGCGCTACCACGCAGGGCACTCAGCCTCAGACGGCGTCCTCGGCCGAATCGTCCACCTCTGCAGCGAGAGCCCAAAGGTGGCACGCATGGCACGCGCTGGAGAGAAGGACCCCATCGTGGTCTGGTTTGAGGAGACCCACGAGTACCGGGAGTTCGACCGCACTGACTTCATCTCCATGATTGTAGAGAAGCTGGAAGGCTGAACTTTAGCGACCGTCCTCAGAGAATGAGGAGCATCTGAATCATGTCGATGAGCTCACCATCTCGATTGATGGCTCCGTGCCGACATCCCTCGCGCACGTAGCCCAGTCGCTCGTAGAGCTTGAGCGCGCCTGGATTGGTCGAGAACACCTCGAGCTGCAGGCGGTCTAAGTCCGGATGAGCCCGAGCCCATTCGTGCAGTGCTGAGATCATGGCTGTCCCAAAACCACGCCCGCGGGCCTCGCTCACCAGGCTGATGCCGAGTGATGCCGCGTGACTTCTGTACGGTGCCTTGCCGATTGTGATCTCGCCGAGGCCGAGTATTCGGTCGCCATCTACGAGCATCAGAAGGTGACCTCCACCATCTATATAGCGAGAAATGAAGGCCCTCTCTTCCTCGACTGAGGGGAGCGCAGTGCGACGCAGCAAACCTGGATGGTCATCCTCATTGAGCACCCCCAGATACGCGTGCAGCGCCTCGGCATCATCTAAGCTGGGGAGTCTGATTACCGGTGTCGTCATCAGCGACACTGTAACGCAGCATCAGTAAATTCAGCATCCTATGAGCCCTGCTGAAGTAAGATGCCCTCAGCCAAGTCGACGGCTCCTGGAGGGGACAGACTGTGGAGATCAGTGCCTACATCATCGCCACCCTCATCGCATGGCTCAGCCTCGGTTGGTGCGTCCACAATCGACTCAGTGGACTGCTGCGAGCCTCAGGCTTGGTCCTCATGGCTGTCCTGACCGTCTCCGTGCACTGGCACCTCTGGGACTCACCCGCCTGGACACGAACCATCATTGCCATTCCCATGTTTCTGTTCTTGGGCAAGACCTGGAAGCTCGCGGCTCGCGCGACATCACCCACGGTCGCGTTGAGTTCAATTTCTGACTTCACCGTCTGGGCAGTCGCCATACCCGAGGGACACTGGGTCATCGACTCAGACGCCCGCAGTAAGGAGCGAGCACGCAGCCGCACACGGATCCTGCGGAGCCTGCTGAAGGGCACAGCTCTTGTGTCACTGCTCTACCTTAACCAGACGGCTGATCTCACCGTGCTGCCCGGCCTGCTGTCGACCTGGATGTGCTTCACCCTCTACCTGACATTCAGTGGCCTGTGGGACATGGTCGCCGGCACGGCCGGACTCGTCGGCATCAGCATCGGACCGATGTTCAATGCCCCCCCCATCGCCCGCAACCCGAGGGACTTCTGGGGAAGACGCTGGAACCTCTGGTTCACGAGCACCGCACACCAGCTCATCTTCCTGCCGCTGGGTGGGAGAGAGCGCCCAGCACTCGCTGTCTCCGCCGTATTTGTATTCAGCGCCTTGCTCCACGAGGCAATCATTGCCCTGGGACTCAAGGCCTTTGATGGGCGCATGATTGTCTTCTTCATCATGCACGGCATCGCAGCAGGACTCTTCACGCTCTTCAGTCGTCGCTGGCCCAAGCCATGGCCCCGCCCGGTCGCGGTTGCAGCACACTTTGTCTGGATGGTGGCCTCAGCGAGCTGGTTCATGGGACCGATGGATGACTGCATCAGCATGTCTCAGTGGACCCTCGAGAGCGCAGCCACCTTCTTGTTCAACGTGCCCTGACCCCAATACCAGATGGGCTGGGCTAAACTGCGCCCGTTGGAGGTCTGATGCGTACTCAGTCTGGACTCATGGCAGCCTTGCTTTTTGTGGGCTGCAGCTCGAAAGACCCTCAGCCCGAGGGCGAGTGGAAGTCCATTCAGCCCCTGTTTCCAGTCGAGGGCGCCGAGGTCACAGACATCGCACTGAGCTTCCGGTGGATGCACGAGATGGAAGCCGATGCAGACCTCCTCGAGGAGGTCGTTGTGACCCGAGAGTTTCGTCTGCAGGTCGATGATGACCCCTCGTTCTCGAGCCCTGAGGTCGACACGAGTCACACAGGTCCCAAGTCCACATACAGCGACAGCCAGGCGGAGTACTCCCGATGGGCTCAGCTCAGCTACATGCTGCCGGAGGTCCTGCCGGCGGGCGACTACCACTGGCGCGTCAAGCAGACCGGCGAGTCCTGGTCTGACACCGTCTCCTTCCAGGTCAACGACGACCACAGCCACCAGCCCAGGATTCGCGAGATCAGCCCGAGCGCTCCCCTCTTCTCTTTCGATATGTTCATCGACAGCGGCAACGAGCCCATCATCGCCAAGCTGCCCGAGCTCCACGAGCGCTTCCCTGCCTCTGTACGCAATCACGTTGTCTTTGCTGTACAGAACGAGATGATTGGCCTCCACCCGGCCATGGACGACGGCTATGATGGAACCTTTGCCGATCTACTCCAGCCGCTCTCCGATGCCGGTGTGCCAGTCATGATCAAGACCGGTGGACCAGACAAGGACTTTCAGCAGTTCATGGACTTGGCCGAGCTCGAGCACATCTTTCAGACCCAACCCAACGTCATCGGTATGGTCCAGGGCGAGACCTTCTGGGACTTCCTCGATGGTGACATCGACCCAGAGTTCTATGAGAAGAACGTCACCTGGTACCGTCGGAGCTTCCAGCTGGCCGCCAAGTACGGGCGCTTTGTCATCGTGGGCAACGGTAACGATGAGTACTTCGCCTGGGACAAGTTCCTCGGTGAGGAGGACAGTGATCAGCCATGGATACAGCCCGATGAGCTCCGTGCGCTGTCAGCCGCCATCATTCCTGCAGCCAAGAACAACATCCCGTTCAACTACTACAACGCTGAGAGCCTCATCATGGGCGGCTGGCTCTCGGGCTTGACCGACAACTGGGGCGTGTGGTCCGAGGGCTGGGCCTGGGGCTCGATTGGCTACGGCGAACTCTTTGGGCCCCAGCTCATGGGTGACGCCGAGGACCCCGATTTCTCATCAATGCCCTACAACCTCTGGCTACAGATGAAGCTCGCTGGCCTCTCACAGGGTGCAACCGTGTTTCACTTTGGCGGTGAATCATCGGTCGTGGAGTGGGGAGAGTACAATCCAGAAACCGGACACTTTGAGATCGATGACGATGAAGTCTTGGAGCAGAGCACAGCCTTCTGGGACATGGAGGGCAACGAGCACCCCGCCCTCGAGCACTATGTGTTTCCTTTCTTAGAGGCTGTGGTTGAGCGCGAGCTGATCCCAACAAAGACTGAGGTGCTCGACACCGTGAAGGTGGCCGTGGCGGCACCATCTGTGGAGACCGACAAAGGCAATGGTCTCGACTACGGCATCTATGCGCCGCTGTTCATCAACACCATCGGACTCGATGGGTTCCAGTCCGTCGCAGAAGTCGAGGACGAAGATGATGATGTCGACTACTACGAGCTCACACCGAACACCTGCAGACGCGAGCTACTCCACGACAATGGCCGCTACTATATGTCGCCCATATTGCCCTACCCAATATCGGAATTGGACGATGACACCCAGGTGCTGAGCGTCGACCAGCTCGATGATACGGCCGAGCTTCAGGCCACCTTAAATTCGGCCTACCCGGCAGTCTCCACCGGAACCGCCTGGATCACTCAGGTGGGCAACCTTCTGTACATCAACAATGGCCACGAGAACACCGATGAGAGCCAAGACTTCTCGACCGAGGTCGCAGGCTGGGGCACCCTCTCTGGAATCGTGCAGCCACACAGCTACGCGGTGATGAAGATGGAGGGCGACACCATCTGGGTCATGGCAAACGGAGACACCAAGGGGTCATACACCGACAACCGAACAACCACCCTCACCCTGTCACTGGAAGCAGAGCCAACAGTTGAGGTCAGCCACGGCACTGTGGAGTCTGTGTGGGCCGACGGCACACTGAGCATTGAGCTGAGCCACGCCGATGGCGCTGCTGTCCTGACCATCCGCAGAGGGTAGCCAGCAAGGCCACGCTACCAACTCAAGCTTACGTAGCCATCACCGGAGTTCACTCCAGCAGCAAAAGATGCGCTCGTCAGATCACCTGTCCATGAGGACCCACCACCGGCGCCGCCACCGCCGCAGCATCCGCCGGCGACACCACCGCCGCCCCAGTAGCCGCCACCGCCACCTGCAGCACCATATGGTCCACAGCAGCCGCCAGAGCTCGGTCCTGCACCACCGCCGCCAGCACCCAGCTCTCCGGTACCGGCCGATGCGCCGCCGTAGCCACTTGCATAGGCACCACCGCCGCCAGATGTGTAGCCGCCGCCGCCACCGGCCCCGCCGTGCGAGCTGGTCGAGCCGCTTCCGCCCGTATAGCCGCCGGTCGAAACACCACTGCCGTACCCGTCTCCTCCTGCACCACCGCAGTAATTATCACCGCAGCTACCGCCGCCTCCGTGACCACCATCGCCCCATGCGCTCTCGCCTGACACGCCGCCCCCGCCACCGGCCACAATGACCCGATACTCGAGACCAACACCGCCCAGCCTGACATCACTGCCGCCGCCGCCGTTACAGATCTGCGAGGAGCCGGACCAGCTCGGCCCACCGCCGTTGTAGCCGTTCGAGCCACCCGCATAGATGTACAGAACATCACCCGGAGAGACGCTCAGGATGGCCGTAGCCTCCCCTCCTCTACCCGCGGCTGAGCCCGTTGTTGTGGCTTTCTTTCCGCCTGCACCGACAGCTGTCACCTCAATCTCTGTGACGCACTCCGGCACATCAAAGACCTGGACATCACCTGTGTAGTTAAACAGCTCACTGCCCGGTTCTGGCGAGCCGCCGCCAGTATCGCAGTCGTCCTCATCCAGAATGCCATCGCAGTCTACGTCGATATCAACGGTGGTCGAGTCCGGGTCGGTGTCATCACAGTCGAGCCCTGCGTAGTCCCGACTGTCCACACCATCGCCATCTGCATCGTAGTCGCTGCCGCCAGAGCAGTCTGAGTCGATGCCGTCGTACCAGGTATCCGCCACTCCAGGGTGAACAGATGAGCTGGAGTCATCACAGTCCGTCCCGCCAAGAATCTCGGTCGATGACTCATGCCCGTCACCGTCTGCATCGTAGTCGCTGCCCTCAGAGCAGTCGGAGTCGATGCCGTCATACCAGACCTCAGTAGCACCCCAGTACACTGAGGCGCTGGAGTCATCACAGTCGGTCCCGCCGAGAATCTCGGTCGATGACTCATGTCCGTCGCCGTCTGCATCGTAGTCACTGCCACCAGAGCAGTCTGAGTCGATGCCGTCGTACCAGGTGTCAGCAGCGTCCGGCGACGTTGCGGCATCGGCGTCGTCACAGTCGAGCCCGCCGTAGCTACTCGACAGGTGACCATCAGCATCGGCATCGAAGTCACTGCCGCCTGAACAGTCTGAGTCGACGCCGTCGTACCAGACCTCAGCAGCCCCTGGGTGAATATCCGCGTCGAGGTCGTGGCAGTCATCACCACCAAAAGGCTCGGCCACGTAGCCGTCCTCGTCGGCGTCAAAGTCACTGGCGCCATCGCAGTCAGCATCGATGCCGTCGTAGTAGCCCTCGGTTGCACCGGGATGAACACTGGGATCCGTGTCGTCGCAGTCTGTACCGCCGTGTGCCGTGCTGTCGTACCCATCGTCGTCGATGTCGTGGTCTTCCTCTACAGGATCTCCCGTCTCACCGTGCGCTCCCGAGTCACCCGTATCTGTCGAGCCCGAGTCGTCCGCGTCGGTGTCTGCGTCAGCGTCGGCGTCGGCGTCGGTGTCGCCGTCTGCATCTGCATCGGCATCCGCATCGGCGTCGGCATCCGCATCGGCGTCGGCATCCGCATCGGCATCCGCATCCGCATCCGCATCCGCATCCGCATCCGCATCCGCATCTGCATCTGCATCTGCATCGGCATCTGCATCGGCATCGGCATCGGCATCCGCATCGACATCCGCATCGGCGTCTGAGACACAGATCCCATCGACCTCTCGAGTCCCCTCACCGCACTCAAGCTTGTCGCTCGAACAACCCACAGCCACAGCCACCACAAAGCCCAGACCAAGCACACGGACAGACATCTTTCACCCCTATTTACCAAACCAGTCTACACGATCCTGTTCTGTAGATAAACACCCCACAAGTTGGACAAACACGAAACCTCAGTCGACCGAATTCAACTTCTTGAGGCCAGACAGAAACACTGCCGGAGGCGCACCCTTGATGATGTGTGCAGCGGGAAGAACCCAATCCGCAGCAGCCCTAATCCAACAAACACATCCTCAGGCCTGTCTCGACTTCTGATTGAGATGTGTGACGGAGAGGCCATCGTCTGCGATTAGACGAATCAACGGGAGGACTCACTCTCTCTCTACAGTGACGCCCTCAACACCAGTGAGCCACTCGCCTGCAGTGTAGGGCTGGTCACGTGTCTCACCCAGCAGTGCAACGCGAATGTGAGCCAAGACAATCGTTCTGCTCAGCCGCTGCACTTCAGCCACATCGGCCCAGCCGCCGTCGACACCATCACACTCTTCTGTGATGAAGGGCGCCAAGTCACACATATTGGAGAATGGGTAGTGGCCTGCACCATGGAAGTTCACGATGGTCTTTGGTGAAGCCATGTTGGTAAATGACGGGTAGATCTCACTCGTGTAGTTGAGCACACCGTCGCCATCACCGCCGAGCACCAGCGGGTTGCGTACATTCTGCAGACCAGGAGCCGACTCGCCATCGGGCCCAAAGGCGTACCACATGCCTGGCGCCATCGGCACCGTCACCACAGCACGCGGGTCCGTCATGCGGTGACTGGCCAGCAGCTCTTCTGTGACCTCACCGAGACTCCCACACAGCCGCCCAGTACCATCTTCACAGCGAGCATAGAGCCCGTTTAAGTCGAGTGTTCCACCTCCCACCATCATGGAGGTCAGGCCGCCGAACGAGTGCCCGACCATCGCATAGCGCTCGTCCTCGACAAGCCCAGACAGCACCTCATCTGGGTCCTGGACAAGGCGCAAGACTTCATCCACTGCCTCAATGACATCACCAGGGCGCTGAACCGTGACGTCCACCAAGTGCCGGTCGTTGAGGTCAAGGAAGGTGTTGTACCGATGTTGCGGACTCACAACGACAAAGCCATGGCTGGCCAAGAATTCTGTGAGGTATATCGACTGAAAGCGAATCCCGCCGTAGCCATGGGAGAAGGCAACCAGCGGATACGGGCCGAAGCGCGTATCCGCATCGGCAAAGCGAACCGCCTCGCCTGCCAGACCAAGTGGCGGGTATGGGTCTGGTGTCTCGTCAGCCTCGGGACGGGCCGGGTACCAGACCTCGGCGACCATGTCCTTTCCTCGAGCATCGACCCACTTGAGGGTGAGCGCACCCACATCCAGCGGGCCCCACTCCTCTGGGGACGCCCACTCCAAGATGGGCTCAGCATCCGGCGCCCCTGAGTCAACCAAGGACTTGGGGCTACAGGCAAACACGAGCAGTGACAGGGTGAGACTCATGAGGACACTTAGCACCCTTGAGCGGCGGTCACACGCTACCGGCAGTGGAAGGCCACCACAGTCACTTGATTCATCAAGACCGGTACCCTCGGCATCTCACCACCACCTGGAAAGGCCGTGCAAGACGCACCAGCAGGCGGCACGACACTCACAGACACATCACCCGGCGCTACATTCGGGAAGGCCACCATGCCCATGCCGCCCGCGGGAACCGTGTCATCAATCGCGGGGAGCGTGCTTCCAAGAACCCAAGGACCGTCGTGGCCTGAGTCCAGGGACGCAGTCGCACCCACAGCAGGACTGAGGTCATCGTAGTCGATGCCCACCACCACGATGCCCGTGTCCGGAGTGGTCGTGGTCCCGAGGTAGGAGTTCACTGTCCCCAGCAAGGACTCGGTCGCGAGGAAGGTGATGAACTCAAAGTCAGCGTCGGCAGTAGGCCCAAAGAGCAGATGGTCGATGGCACCCTCTCCCTGAACACTCAAAGCAAAGGTGCTGTCAGTGTCGACATGCAGCATGGCCGTGCCGTCGGTCGAGGTGGTCTCTGACTCACCATTGGTTGTCTGCACAGCCACATCAGCCACACCCGCACCGCTCGTGGCACTCAGGATTCGGACGGTGGCCTCGATGGTCTCTATCGACCCTGTGTCACCAATCAGATCGTTATCGCTGCCGGGCAAGGCCGGTGTGTCCGAGTCTGGCGTCTTCTCTCCGCATCCAGTAGCCAACATGCCCAGCAAAAAGAACCGCATCCCTCTCCCCCACCTGTTTGTTCAGAGTAGCCAGCATAATCCGAGCCTTGAGTCGAGGCAGCATGTTCACATCTGTAGCTGTGGCAGATCTCGGCCGATACCAAAAAATTATGGACCGAAGCGACAAATCACTGACTCCACATTAGCCATCGCGTCACACCATGGAGAACCATGAGACCACTCATTCCCATCTTGGCCCTGGCGCTGACGGGCACCGCCCATGCAAGCGAGGCTGCCCAAGCGGCTGACACCAGCCAGCCGGTGGTCATTGAGGTCCTGCCGTCTACACTGGGCATCTATGTCAGCTGTCCCGATGCCCCCACCGTCGAGGTCACTCTCCAGTATCCATACATCAAGGCCCCCAGCGGCAGCGTCTGTGGCGTAGAGGCCTGGGGTCAGAGGATAAATATTGATGTCGAGGAGGGCGCCAAGTACACCTGTACGACCGACGACCAAATCCTCAACTGCACGCGAACTGACCCTCCATCCCCCGCGCGTAAAAACATGCATCTGCCGTCAAAGGTACCCAGCCACTTACCTCCCAACACACAGATCCCAGGCCCACAACTCGAGACTGCGGTCGCATTGAACCTGCTTGTCGGCTTCGGAGCCGGTCACTTTTATGCCGACAACAATAGACGGGGTGTCACGCATTTGATTGTCGACGCCGTGGGCTCCACGGGTCTTGGAATCTTTGGAACTTTGGCGGTCGTAGAGTCTATGTTCAGTAGTGCAGGCCCTGGTGGCGGGAGCGGGAGTCGGCCGGCCGGCCAGTCTGGTATGACAAATTCCGACATAGCGATTTGCTTTCTCGCCGGGACCTTGATCTCTCGAATAGTATCCACAGCCACCACTGCTGACTCGGTTCGTGAGGCCCAGCGCGCCATGTCAGCAGACAATGTCTCTGCCCGTGATGTCTGGTGGACAGCCGCTGAGGACATCGATGCTGGTCTCGGTACACACATGGACAAGCGCTCCAGTGACTGGAGTGAGCTCGTTGTCGTTGTCCGCCACCACGGAAGACAAGGCGCCTCCGCATCCGACTTGCTGGCCGCAGCACGAGCCGGTCAGAGCATGAACCCTGAGTGCCTGGCTGTGGGCTGCTTGACCCTGGGGCGGTCGCTACCGCACAGATGACCAGGACCGCAGACGATGACTGGTGGTCAGGCCCTCAGTATCTCCGGCCAGTCTCCTCATAGTCGCGCAGAAAGCCTCTCACTGCACGAGTGGATCCGTGCCACCATCGGACCATGCCCAGACCCATCCAGATCTTGCCCCATAGAGAGAGATGGCAGAACATGCTCAGGCGGCTTCGAAGTAACCATGGAAGCTGCGTGGTGCTCCATGCGCGCATGTTCTCACTCATCACCAGAATGGTCACAAAGTAGTCGTATGGAACATCTGGATACGGCGTGGGCTGGGTCATCTTGTTCTTGCGACCATCGTCGACCGAGAGCATCTCGATATTGGCGATCATCGCAGCACTCATCGTCGGCTGGCAGAAGGTCACCGGCTGCAGGGTGATCTGGTCCCCATTGAATATCGGTCGCGCCGGCCGTCGGGTCAGGCCATCTGCTGTGCAGTCCACATGCAGCACATCAGCTCCGGTCGCCGTTGTTCCCCGCTCTAATACAATCTCTGTCGCATCAATATGTCTCACACGCCCCAGCCGAACCACATCTTGAATTTGCTGTAAGGCATCCAGTTCTGCTGGATTTACGGTGGTGCAGTGGAACCGAGATGCGGGCACCGATGTATCAACCCGCATAAACCATCCTGCCTCCTCAAAGCGTCGAAAGTAGTCGTCTACATCAGCCGCGAGGCAGATCTGTCTCAGCTGCCGAATGAATGTGGTCGCGAGAACATCGGGCGACATCATCTCGCGATTAATGAGCCACCCATCACGACTCACCACCCAGGTGATCTGGTCAGGCTCTGTTCCTGTCTCCAGCAGGTACAGGATGGCATCGATCCCGGTCTTTCCCGCACCTATCACCACATAGCGGGACCAAGTCCGATCCAGGCTGGACAGTGCGTTTATCGGCACTACGTGAATGCCATCTGCCACCCCGTACTGCGGCGGTCGCGTCGAAGGAATTTTCACCCGAGAGTAGGTGGCATCGACGGTCCGGAGCCGTGGCTTCACGTGGTACTCCTGCCCACCTACGTCGACGGACTTGAATCTCCCCTCACCCATGTATTCGCACTCGCCAAAGAACTGCACCCGCCCGGTGGCACAAAGCTTGTCCAGGACCCGGGCGTAGTAAGCCGCAATCTCTTCTCCCGAGGCGAGGTCATAAGGCCCCTTCTCCAGCTTCTCAGAATTGACGCCATAGTATGAAGCCGGCTGGTGAAGAGTGACAAAGCTGTAGGCATTGTTCCAGTGCCCGCCCGGTGTGGCACGGCGGTCGACCATGATGATCCGCAGGGTCTCTGACTGAGACACGATCTCGTCGACAAAGGCCATCGCACATGCTCCAGCGCCGATGATCAGGTAGTCCGTCTCGAGCTGTTCAATCATGGAGGCTCCAACACCAAAGACCGCGTCCAGGCTGTACATTGTACCGGGCAGGAAGGGCCCACGTACAGCCTCACCTGGATAAGCATGGTGAATAGGCACTGAGGGCTCACCCACTCGAGCATATGGAGCTACGCATGCAGCAAATCATCCTGAGGAGCGGCGCCCTCTCGTTCACAGCGCTGACCTGCGGCCCTTCAGCTGGCCCCGTGGTGCTGCTGCTGCACGGATTCCCGGACAACCCTCACACCTTCACAGCGCAGCTGCAGGCCCTGGCGAGTGCTGGATATCGCGCCATTGCACCCACCATGCGAGGCTACGAGACCTCATCACAGCCCAAAGATGGCGACTACAGAGTCGGTACCATGGCCCGTGATGTACTGGCCTGGATTGACGATATCGGGGCGGACAAGGTGCACCTGATTGGCCACGACTGGGGAGCCGCCATCACCTATGTCGCTGGGGCACTGGCACCCGACCGGTTTCACTCCCTGACGACCCTGGCTGTTCCTCACATGCCGCGGATGAGGCGAGCCCTGCTGACCGCCCCTGCTCAAGTATTGAAGCTCTGGTACATGCGATTCTTCCAGCTACCCTGGGTCTCAGAGTGGGCCATCGAGCTGAATGACTGGGCGATGCTGAGGTGGTTGTCATCAAGGTGGTCACCGGGCTTCTCTCTACCGGAGGCGGAATGGAGCAATCGTCGGGAGACCTTTGAGACTCCAGGGGTCAAGCAAGCCATGCTCGGCTACTACAGGCAAAATGCTTCTCTGGGTGTGTCCCTGGGTCTGTTCCCCTCCGACCTCTACCGGTTGACCACAGTCCCAGTTCGGACCCTGGCTATCGCGGGTGTCGATGATGGCTGTATGGACAGCCGACTTTATGACCAACTGTTCCTCGAGGAAGACTTTCCAGCAGGGTTCAAGATCCTGAAAATCGAATCCGCTGGTCACTTTATGCACATCGATGCACCACAGCCCGTCAACGACGCACTCTTGGAGTGGCTAGCGCAGCCCGCAGACTGAGTCGTCAGGCGCGCTGCTCTCCCTACTGTCGGCGCTCTTGGCGCTCCCGTCCGGTCCCCTTTGACATGGCGCTGCGGGGTGGGGCGGGCTCAGTCTGGAACTTCTGCAGCCGCTGGGGAATGCTTCGGCCTCCCGTGCGGTGGAGATCGCCCACCACGGCCGTACCGGCCTCTTGCGGGTCGACTCCCGACTCATCGACCAGGTAGTCGTACAGGTGCTCAGCCAGCTTCAATAAGTTGATGTGACTGGTCCGTCCGACGCGCCCAAATAGCCACAGAGAGAATGCGTGAAAAGCCGCGAATGCGGAGGGCTTGTCCCGCCAAATGAGCGGTGCCGTCCGCTGAAACTGCCCACGGTTGGCGACCATCTCCCAGTACTTGGCAAAGCTCTTCATTTCTTGAGTCTGCTCAAAGCTGAGCTCTGAAGTGGAGAGCACCTCGAATGGAGGCAAGGGGCTGTACTTCATCTCAAATTCTTCATCGTGGCCGACAATGGGTGTGCCCTTCAGCCGCTTTAAGACACCCACCTGAATCTCATGCGGGTCGAGCGCGATGAGCCTATCGAAGCCTTCCCCAAATGAGGACACCGACTCACCGGGTAGACCGACGATGAGATCAACATGGAGGTACATCTCGGTGTGCTGCCGGAGAAAGCTCAGGTTGTCGGTGATCCGCTCAATCCGCTGCGGACGCTCAATGCGCTTTGACACTTCTGGGTTGAAGGTCTGAATACCAATCTCAAGCTGAACCACGCCGGGCGGGAATCGCTGGAGTGCATCTCGGAGCTTGTCTGGCAGCCGATCAGGGACCATCTCGAAGTGCAGAGTAAAGCCCTGCGTCTGATGGTTCAGAAAGAACTCGAGTATTGAGAGCGAGAAAGAGATGTTCAGGTTGAAGGTGCGATCGATGAACTTGAAGTCTCGGGCACCGCGCTGAATCAGATCGTCCATGTCCGCAAAGAACGCATCCGGCTCTACTGCTCGAACAGCCTTGTCGAGGGACGAGAGACAGAACTGGCACCGATATGGACACCCCCGAGAGGCCTCGACATAGGTCACACGCTGGGCAATGTCTTCATCGGTATAAAGCCGATAAGGACTGGCGAGGTCAGCCATCGGTGGAGCAGTTCCCTGGAACACTTTCTGATCTGGAGAGTGGCCATCGAGCAGATCGCCACACAGCTCAGCAAAGACCGCCTCGCCCTCACCGCAGACGATGTAGTCCGCCAAGCTCGCGAGCGGCTGGGACTCGGTCTCATAGCTGATCTCAGGCCCCCCCAAGACCAGCTGAATCTCTGGTCGAATGGTCTTGAGTAAGTGAGCGACTTGTTGGCATAGTGTCGTGTTCCAGACATAAACGCCGATCCCGACGACCGTTGGCTTTAGCCTCAAGACACGCTCTACGATCTCCATCGGAAGCTGAGCGATGGTTGTCTCCACCAGCACACTGCGTGACTCGAGCTCACCCAGATTAGCCTGCAGACACCTCAGGCCAAAGGCCGTGTGGCGGTACCGTGCATTGATGCCCAGTAAGACAATATCGTGGGAAGATGTGGACATAGAACAACAACTAAGCGGTGAGGACCAGAGAGATAAGACAGGATGCGGGCTTTACTTTCACCCCATCAAGACGGCGAGCCCGAGTGTATCAGTGGTCCCAGCATGATGATGTAGTCGGATGGTATCAGTCGTGCGAGCCCGAGCGTACAAGCCGCACGACCTCTCAGAGACATTCACACGGCTGAGCCCCATGGACGCAGTTTCAGGACGCCTCTTCACCAGTCCTGTTGTTGCGCATGATCTCGAAATGACGATGATATGCAGAGCCCCTCTCTCGTGGCTCACCATATTGTTGTGTACCCCCCAAGACGTCAGCTCAAAAAGCCAAAATGAGAAACCCGTGAAGCATCAGAAATCGAACAAAATGAGACCTCTACTGGTCACAAAAACATCCGCAGCAGACGCACAAGTGTCTGTTCGAGTGTATCCTTGGGTTGCTGAATTGGCGTGTAGGCATCGCCTTTCAGGCAGCCCTTCTCGAGGAGTTTAAAATGCGCATCCGTTCTTCTCTGTCCCTCACAGTGACACTGATGGGATGTTCTGCCAAAGAAGCCATCTCTTGTGGGGAGGGTGTTGTCCTCCAAGAGTCCGAGTGTGTGCCTGTAGGTGTCACCACACCCAGAGACACAGGCTCGTCAAGCGCCGTAGATACAGGTCCTCAGGATACCGGCGAGCCTGCCAGTCTCTCTGAAATTCTTTTGCACGGCACAGTCGTCACTGCCATCGATCGAGAAACACCTGTCGGCTCTGGCTGTGTCGAGGTCTGGTCTCACCACCAAATATTCGTGCTCGATGAGCCAGAGCTGCTTGCATCAGCAATCATACAAAGTGACGGAAGGTGGAGCACGTCCATCGCAATGCCTACAGAGGACATGCCACCGCTTATCCAAGTCGTAGACTGCGAAGGCGAGGCCAACTTCTTTCAGGCCACGGCGACCTGGATAGAGCCGTCTGTGATGGCTGAGTGGAAACGGACTGGAGACTCAGGCCCAATCACCACGATGAGCTTTTCGCTCCAGCAAATAAGCTCAGTCGATCAAGCACTCTTAGCGATTGGAATGTCCACCGGGTTCAGAGACTGGGGAGGAATCTTTGGCACCACTGTGGACCGACAAGGAAACCCGGTCGCAGGCGTTGAAACTGGCTGTGTTGATGGCATCTGTCCGAGCTACTACCCGGCCGACGGTCCCGTCGATGAGTCATGGTTCTCAGACGAGGGTGGAGTCACCAATCAATCTACCGGCGCCCTTGGACGGTTCGCCATACCGACTGGAACAATCAATACGTACTCAGCGGGTTCAGAGACCATGAATTTCAACTCAATCACCGCAGGAACAATGGGGGATGAGTCAACTGTGATCTGTCTTGACTTTACAGAGTCTACAGACTGACTTGTCCGAATGTGTCGCTTCCCCAGCAGTGCACAGCGCCTTCCTCGTCCAACGCACATGAGTGAATTCCACCGAGCGAAATCTGTGTTGCAAGGATTTCCGGAGGGTCGACCTGTCCGAACACAGCCCATCCCCAGCACGCCAATTCTCCTGATTCCCTGATTCCACAGGTATGAAACTCTCCGGCTGAAACTGCGGTGAAGGCTCCGGATGGAGGAGAAGACTGCCCAAAGCCATCATAGCCCCAGCACGTAATCTCTCCGTCCGGACGGATTCCACATGAGTGCCAGTATCCAACCTCGAGATACTTAAACTCCCCTTCAGGTGCGCTGGACTGCCCGTAGTCGTTCATTCCCCAGCACTCGACCGTGCTGGAGTCCGTCAAGCCACATGTATGAAACCAGCCTGCATGTACTTCTTTGAACTTGCCTTCTGGTGGGTACAATTCTCCGTAGTCGTTCAGCCCACCAAAGCAGACCGCGTTGTCATCAAGATCGACCCCACAGGAGAAGTCACCACCTGCATTGATCCACTTCATGGTGACGTCGGGCGGCGAACTCTCTCCATCCAGATCGTGACCCCAGCAGACCGGACTGCCGTCTACAGTCAAGGCACAACTGTGTAGGTGCCCAAGTGACAGCTGTGCATAATCAAACGCAGGAAGACTAACCTGACCCTGGTCATCCTTTCCCCAACAGGCAGCCTCCCCCTCGCCGTCAAGCATACAAGTGTGTCCCCAGCCAGCTAAAACAGACCGGTTTGGGCTTAGCACTATGCTGTCCGAATCAGCGTCCGAATCAGCGTCCGAATCAGCGTCCGAATCAGCGTCCGAATCAGCGTCCGAATCAGCGTCCGAATCAGCGTCCGAATCAGCGTCCGAATCAGCGTCCGAATCAGCGTCCTTGGGAGCGTCCATGTCGATGAGAACACACTGCCCATCAGCCAGCCCAGTACCCGTACCGCAGGTCGTGGACTGCTGCGCTTCACAGCCGATCACGGCTACGATGAACCCAAAAGACAAGACCACAAGCACCCCCTCACCCACTTCTTGAAGTTTATATCAAAAGAGCAGCATAGGCTGCCAGTAATGACCACCCAGCCTGAGTAGATATGCAACGGGGACGGTAACGAGTCTGGATTCATTGATGGATATTCGCATCACTCACCGTGCTCATGAAAAACCCGAAATAGAGACTTGCATGCCAGAAAAAACGGGCACATCAGCGGTGATGGTCAGCACGGAGATAAGCGAGACCAGAAAGAACGCCGCCCCCAGTCCAGTCCTCATTTTTACGCTGCTTGCCTTCCTTAGGCATCGCCCACCAGCGAGCTCGGATATATCTGAGACGATGGCTACACATCCCTTCGCCACGCTGAGAATTTGGCTGCTGGCCACGGCCTCCTCTACAACATCGGTGAGCAACCAGTAGAGCGGTTCACCAATCCACTTTAGCTAGGCTTAGTTGCCCTAATTGCGAGCATTGGTGGCAACGCCTGGGTGACCAACTTGACCACCTTGACCACCTTGACCACAGCCTGCGCACCCATCTTAATGTGGCCCGTGTTCAGTCGCGCGCAGCACTTCAGCTTGGGAAGTGGCGCCTCAGGCAAAGGCCTTACAGGGAGTCCTGCA
>Ga0315315_10001562_pt1 | contig 21061 bp, 17 predicted proteins | sample M140m3416metaG_FD_203699 | JGI IMG/M metagenome (GOLD analysis project Ga0315315, IMG submission 203699) | Ammonia-oxidizing marine archaeal communities from Monterey Bay, California, United States - M1 40m 3416 | ecosystem: Environmental > Aquatic > Marine > Intertidal zone | place: USA...
GTTCCTTTATTTCTCTCCGTATTGTTCGTAATTCCTCCTTGTGTTCCTCACTTGTATATCTTTTATTGTCTTCCGTTTCACTTGTCTCACCCGTTTGTTTACCCTCATTTAACGTCTGCATAGAATCTATTATGATAGCGATAAACAAATTTAATACGGTAAAACTCGATAAAATTATAAAAGCGACAAATAAAATCCAAGCCCACGGATAAATTTCCATTACGGGTCGTACAATACCCATGGACCAGCTTTCTAATGTCATAATTTGGAAAAGTGTAAACATTGAGTCACCCAGGGTACCAAACCAGTCCGGGAAATTTTGTCCAAATATTTTTGTCGTAATCACCGAAAACACATAAAACACCAGTAAAAGCAGTACGATTATGGCTCCCACACCAGGAACGGCATGCAAAAGAGCAACAACAATTCTGCGCAACCGCGGCACAGTTGAAACCAATCGAAATACTCTCAGCACTCTTAAAGCCCTGAGGACCGCCAATGCCTCATTAGATGGAACTAATGTAATAGCTACCACTATTAAATCAAAAATCCCCCAGGGGTCCCGAAAAAATTCACGTCCCTTAGCAAAAATTCGAAGCCCTAGCTCTATACAGAAAACTATAATGACTCCTTTATCAAACAGCACCAATTCACGGCCAAAAAGTTCCATCACTTTTGGCGATGTTTCTAAACCGAGTATCAGGGCGTTCACCATGATCAAACCCATTATGAAATTTTTGAAGAAGGGGTGATCAACGAGTTGATTTATTTTACATCTCAATGGTTGGCAACAACCGAAAGCCTTATCTATAAACTTTTTGGCTTACTGCTAACTTCTACCAGTATTTTCCTTTATATAGAAAACGCCCTTTTTTATTTGGGAAAAGTCTTTCCAATGTTTGCCAAACAACAAAAGTGAAAATAATTACAGCTGTGTAAGATAAAGCCCAACTAATCATTTCGAATATTTCCTAACCTTTACAATTTACTATTTCCTATTTTAGATCATCGCAAAAAACAGATAAAGTGGATTATAGTTTTCATACTAACTTTATGCATTAGCGCTCAATATATCGCTAATAATCTGGCCCCAATATTTAAAGTGTGCCAATCACGACATTTTTAATTTATGGTCGAATGTATCTCGGTAAACCTATTCAAGTGTTGCGACCCAGTTGATAAATATCTAAATAGAGAAATTACAAAAATATCGCCCTTTATGAAAAAAATATAGAAACCTATAAAGTTCTGTGGTCTACTGTCCGCACGGAGTTACTTTTTTTGGGGAGCCGTTTATTGAAAACAGTGCTTTTTCATTCCCATCCAGTGGCAGCAGGCATCGTAATAACAGGACTGTGCGTTTTGGCTATATGCGGTTACGCAAAATTTATCAATCATGTTTTAGAGCGACCTGAAATATAACTTTAGGACTCAGATCCAAACGGAATAACAAAAGGTATTTTCAGCACGCTTTCAAAGTCCATTATCAAAAAATTCAGATAAAAACCTTTAAGCTGAAAGTCAAACAGTTTACCAATATCTCGAAATTTAACTTTTTTGAAACATAATTGAACGAAAAATGACATATATAAGTCATTTTTTTCCTATAATGCTATTTTCAAAAATAATTTTCCTTGCCTCTATGTATTGCTAGCGATACAAAAAAGCGGTTGAGGGGTCACACCTTGTTCCGGAGTGTTCTCGATTTGGTGACTAATTTCGCATCATTACCTGTTTACTTTGATCACGCGATTGGATTGGAAATACTATGAAGGCCATACTCTCAGTAGTGGTTTTTCTCTTTGGATTTAATTCGGCCCTTGCAGCGTCCAGTGCAACTAACACCTCCTCATCAACTCTGGGAAAGGAGAAACATAAAGTTGACGTGATGTTATTAATGGACAAAATATTCAATATAAATTTGAGCACTAGCTCTTATGATATTGAGGCTGAGATTATATTGAAATGGGTTGATCACCAAGCCGTTAAAACTATTAAAAATAAATTTCCCGAGCACACTCTTACCGGTGACAGATTTCACAAAGCGATGGAAACTATTTGGCACCCAGAATTTGTAGTCTCAAATGAGTTAATGCCTAGAATTACCGACTTCAAAACACTCAAAGTTTATGACGACGGAACATTAGAAGTTTTTGAAAAATTTATTTCTCAAATCGCTATAGATACGGACATTCATGAGTACCCCTTTGGAGAAATAGATCTTACATTAGACATCTCCGCATTTACACACGAAGCAAATGAAATGGTCTTAAACCCAGTATACTTTGAGATAGGTCATGGACACGAGAACGAACAAGTTGTAAAGGGGCCGTGGCAATTGGCTAATAAATATGTAAAACAAGAAATCGATCAGCGACTGAGTAGTCATGAAGCCTTGTTTTCACATAATAAATTCCATTTTGTATTAACGCACGATTTTATGGATTCGTTGCAAAAGGTGATTTTCCCAATTGGCGCTGTTATGCTCTTCTCGACTTTCATGAATTTTTTTGCTTCATTAAAATTTGGCCCCAATGCCGATTGGAGGATCGGTGGTCAAATTACTCTTATTCTAACATTATTCGCATTAAAATTCTCTCTGGCTGATGAAATACCTGTTACGCATTACCTAAATTTTATCGACGAGCTATTCATTATTGCTACAATAGTAGTAGGTTTAAATCTGCTTACTAGTGTCGTAATAAATAACATGTATCAACGGAATCCAGATGGTGCGGCTGCATCTTTTGAATTAACTTATAAAGTTCTCCAACCAATAATAATGATTGCGATGTTAATGTGGGCAGTGTATTCAATATTTTTTGGATTTGAACCGCCGTCTGGAGGCGGTCATTGATTACTTATAGCGGTTTACCTTATTTTCTTTTTCGTCTTTTTTGTAACATTATTTTTGACCCAAATGGCGTCATGATTTCGGCCATCCAGACAGGGAAGTGAGTGGCTCTAATTCCTTTTCCTTTTACTCTGGGAGCGGGGAAAAGATGACGGTTAATTTTATACAATCGCCGCGGCACCCTCCCGCCCGCGGCAAGTAGACCTATGTCCTCTTTCTTTAAATTAGGTTCTATCGGGCTTTTATCATTATCCCGACGAGTTTTCTTTTTGCACCCGTCATGATCATTAATATCGCCGGCCTCTTTGGTTCTTCTCAATTTTGATTTTTCCTTTTGTAAAAAGCACCGCGGTCGTTTCGCATTTTATCACTTGAAGATAGCGCTCTACCTGAAACAGACAAAGGGTGGCAGAACACAATATCTCAAACGGGGAATTCAGTAAGCATTATGGAGATTTTGGCGAAGGCTCCCAATAGTTCAGTTGATCTTGATTTTATATTTATCTAGGAAACTGTCAGACGTATCATTCTTATTTTCCTTTTTGGTTTTTTCTTGCATGGGTTTAATTGAATCAGATCTTGTAGTTGGTTTCTCTTGCGCAGGTCTAATAAAATCCAGTTTTGAAGTTGGTTTTTCCATCATTTCTTCCGTTTCCAGAGCTTGTGATGGGGTTGTCTTACTATTTTCGACTTCTATCTGGAATGGCTCGCCACCTTGAAAGGGCTCTGTCATTTTACCAGCCCCATCAACCACACTATTATCTCCGCCTCCAGGTCTCGGGGATAATATATTGTTTTTGTCTTCAGTATTTAAAATTATAGGAAGGCCATCTTTATCCCCTATTATAACAACTTTTGTATTATTCGATTTAGAGAGTTCTAGAGTCGCTTGTATCCCCCTCCAACGTAAATAACTTTCTGTTATTCCAGGCGCAATTATCTCTTGAAAAGATCTAATTCCCTCTGCTTCGAGTCGTTTCCGTCGTCTTTCTTTATCCTCCAACATGAGCCGAAATTCATATGACTCGTTTATGTGACGCACTTTCTCTTTTTCTTCTATCGCTCTAGCAACAAATGTAGGTAACCTCACATGGGCCATCAAAACATCTTCTGTTTTAACATAGTAACCCATAAAATCTGTATTTGATGCGACCCCTTTCATCGACTCCGAAAATTGCGCTTCAATAGATTTCTGAACACGACTTCGCCTGTCTGAGTAAAGATCAGATGCCTGGTTTTTACTTAGATAGGATAGTGCCAGCTCTCTCAATTGAGGCTTTAACAAAGTCTCTTCATAGTCCGGCCCTATAGACTTATGCAAGTATCCTACTTTGTCCGCCGCTATCGTATAACGCGCGACAAAATTCACAGAGACTTTAAGGCCGTCGCTACTTAAACCTTCTACTTCTATAGATACCGATCGCAACCTAGCATCGTAAATATAAAGCCTATCCCACGGAAAAATTACAGAAATACCTTCGGGTACTACTCCCTCACTCGATAGATCCGTCCCATCAAAAAATCTATACCATATAACTCCTACATGCCCTGGTTGAATTGTATGAACGATCCGAGGGTACAGAACGACAACGATAAAGAACGTCAAGAATCCTAGGCCTAAAAGAGTAGCCCAAGTGCGTCGAACCCATTTTTTTATAGAATTAATCATGAAACGTTCCCGGATCAAAGTTTACACTTTTACCTTCTTCCATATGAAGTTGATTATCGGGCACATCAAAAAATCGACTATCATGGGTGATAGCTACGATGGTAACATCTTTCTTTTTGATTTCTGGCAATAACTCCCGATAGAATTTACGACGAAACAAGGGGTCTTGATCAGCAGCCCACTCATCAAGGACCAGTATCTTTTTCTTTTCTAAAATTGCAGCCACTAACGCTACTCTTTTTCTTTGGCCACTTGAGAGATCTACATTAGAGATAACCCCGTCTTCTATGTAAACTTTTTCGGGGAGTTCATATAATTCAAGCAATTCTTCTGATAACTCTTCGTCAAAATCTTGGACACCGTCAAGATACCGGGACAGATGAAAGTCGCCAAACACTGTCGCAAATAATTCTCTATAGCTTTGATAATTATTTGGCCGAAGTTTTTTTCCATCCACTAGAATACTTCCAGACGTAGGAGGGTAAAGCGCAGTAAGTACACGCATTAACGTTGTTTTACCCGACCCATTTCCTCCGGTAATGAACAGAGTTTCGCCTCTTTTTATGACTAAATTTATTGGCCCCATTGAGAACGGCGGCGCATCGTCGATCGGGTCTGCGTCGAATTTAAAAACTACGTCTTTAAGCTCAATCGTTTTGAAGTCGACAAATTTATCAACAACCTCGCTAGACTGTGGCTTGTCCGGATCTATTACTATATCTTCATTTTTTTCACGGTACTCGGCTAATTTGTCCTCTAGCGCTGTTATCGATCTTATACCCGCCTCCGCCGCTTTATACATAGGAACTGAGCCAACGAGACCCGAGATAGGGCCAATTATGAAAAGGACCGCCGTAGTAGACATTTGAACTACGCTAGAGTAGGTATCCGAAAGTGTAGGAACAACAAAAACCATAACTGCCAAGAGAAGATAAAATATTGAGTTTGAGTATACAAAATGTGCCGCGTACCTTTCTTGGACGTTACGCCGGCCTTTCATAGCTCGTTCACTGATTCTTTGAGCTCTATCAATGATTGTTCGAGCCCTATAACTGTTTATTTTACTTTCTTTGAACCCATCTACCATATCACTGACGACAGAATAAAATTCGTTTTCTTCTTTAAGTGACTCGTACGCGTCATAATCCATATCGCCGAATTTAATGAAATAGTAATAAATTGCTATACCAAGAAAAATAGCTAACACAATAAGAGATGTGAACGATAAGTAACCTATGTAAAGCGTTGTAAATACAGTCATTACAAGCATCTGAAGGCATATCGCTAGAGTTGATGCGGATTGAGACAAAGTTTGCGTATGCTGAGCAACCCCTTGGTATATCACAGCGCGTCCCAGCGACTCCACATCCAATAACTCACAGCCTGACAATGACTTAACAATGCGGGTTCTCACCTTATGGATAATCGTTTCCATCTGTGATGCAGCCTCGATTAAAAGCCACCGTTCCGTAAGATTGTAAAAAATGAAACTACCCACAAAAGCCAACGCATACAGAGGTCTAACTTCATTATCCCCTGCATGCTGAGACGCAGCATTAATCATGGCGAGGATTAGCGCATTCGACACTCCGGAGACAAAGGCTACAATCACAGCTTTCCTTGGCGCAACCGTCGACTCACGAAGAATAAAGGAGATTAAAATTGATTTTGTCATTGTTGTTTATCTTTTGGAGGAAATATAACTCCCCTTGCTTCTAGACGTTTCCTCAAAATAATCGAAAAAATTACTTATAACTGCTTCTTTGATCGCCCAAGTGCCAGTAGCATAATCGCCACTACAATAGGCGTGCAGACCAGTGCGACAAGGCAAACTCCTAAGCCGCCTATTCTGCTGTTTCTGCCGAAAAAACCGACGAGAATACACAAAAGAAAATATAGAAAAACTGCTGTAGACAAGAGAAACATGTTTTCAGACTTTTCTTAGGCAAATTTCTTTGACGGCACCATAGACACGCCTATCTATTAAGCGCCGCATTCAAAAGTTAAGAGGTTTTCGCCGTCTGTTTGTCATCTGCCGCGGCATTTGTCCCTGCTTTTTGATTAACGACCGCAGTCTCAAACTCGGCTTTAAAATACTCTCGAGCAGCCACTGGATTCAACGTAATCAAATTCCCTCCACTCTCAAAGTGCTGGGTAAATACCTTTCCTAGAGCATAGGTACTAGCGGCTGCAAACGCAGCTCCCGTTGTCATTCCTAAAATTGTCCCAACCCCTGGGACAGCTTTCACGAGGCTTGATGCTGTATGGGCCATTCCAGCAGGTACTACAGCCGCAATCAAAGAGCTAATAATCGTCTTAGCTGCTTCCTTTTTAAACGGAATATCATATATTCTCGCTATATCGGCGAGCATTTTTATCTGTATTGCTGAGATACCAGCCAGATCTAATCCGGGAACAGGAACTAAACCTGCCCCAGCAGCCCACGGTAAATGTTTTGTTATCGTCATTGAGGCCAATACATGTCGTTCCTGATCCTCCATGAGCTCTACCTCTTCTACCGTGACTTCCTCTTCAACCGCTTCTTTCTTTTCTGAAACCATTTGTTTGTCCTTATTATTTATTGATGTATCTATAAATTAAAAGCTTAATAGAATTCCCTTTATATACACCTAACGCCTTTTTTGTTTGGACCAGCATGCGCCTGGTTAATTACCCCGAAAAGTTAATGAAGAGCTAATGCCAAAACTTTTGAAATCTTAACCTTTCTTGCGACTGGCTTTTGTTTTCACCATCGCAGACTCAAACTCTGTCTTGAAATATTCACGCGCAGCAATAGGATCCAATGTTACTAAGTTGCCACCACTCTCAAAATGCTGGATAAAAACCCGACCCAAAGCAAAAGTGAAGGCTGCAGCAAACGCCGCCCCAGCGCTCATGCCTAAGACTGTACCCACCCCAGGAACGATCTTCAGCGCGCTCGCCGCAACCTGGGTGAGACCAAAGCCCATACTCGACGGAATTGCAGCTGCCACGAAGGAACTAATAATATTTTTTGCTGCATCATCCCTGAATGGAACGTCGTAGATTTTTGCGATATCAGCAATCATCTTAACGTGAATACCGGTCACAGCAACTATATCAACCCCCGGGAGAGGTATTAGTGCAGCGGCAGCACAAAATGGAACATATTTATTTACAAGTTTCGTCGAAAGCTCATGATTTTCTAGTGGTTCTATCTCTTCGAAAGGTTCATCCTGAATTTCAATGCCTTCATCGACAGTTTGCGTTGCCATTTATATCTCTCCAAAACACTTAATTAATGATATGTGATTTCACAAAGCACTTCTTCGCCATCCGCTGTTCAAGGCATCACGTCAAAAGCCACACCAAAATATCAAAAACAGAATCTTGCGGTGTATTGTACTACCAATCTAATGGGCGCAACTTTCGCCCAAGCTTTCCTTAATGATTAGAGTCTTTTTATTTTCTTCCACCACGGGACCAGACCCGCTCTTCTACCGTCTTTCGTTATTAAGCTCATTGCTTTTGCTCCTATATAATTGTTTTGTGGCACCGCCGCTTTGTACGCTAAATTGCACCGACTGTGCTGTGTCGTATCAGCCGAGTGTATGATTTATAAACATTTATAAGTCTTTGTAAATAAACTATTTTTTGCCATTAAAATGACTTTATTTCTTAATATAATTGCTATAATTATTTAACTTTTTTTTAATAATAAGCTTGTAATACAGCGCATAAAATCAGTCGTTATTTTACATACATTGTTGCTGCAATAGCTCAAGTATGCACCCGTGTCCCCATATAGACCATGCGCTAGATACGTTATTTATAACTATATTTTAGATCAACTCATCGCTCGTTTACTTAAACTAAATGAATTCAGTTATGGAATAGCAGATGGGTGTAAGGTAAACAGGTTTGACTTCACGCTAGAATGGTGGCGCCATATGTGCGTTGCCGTGATACGCTGTACCTCATCGTTACCCACATAATTATCGATCACAACAGCATTATGATGAGGTTTGGCTTTATTTCGGTTTACGCACCCAGTCTAAAGGACAATTGGTCAAAGAGGCTCTATCGATTTAAAAAAATAATAAGTGTTAAAATTTTAAGAAATTATGGGTATTAAGAACAAAATAAATAATAACGCGGATAATAGTGGAAACCATCTCTGAGTGAATTTTTCGACATAGTTACCCTTTTCTGTTTGCTCATGCATAAATAAGTAATTGCTATAAAATGAAAGAATAAGGTTTGAGGTTACTATAAGAAGGGCAAAGATAAATAAAACATCAATAAGTGCTAAATAATGTGTCGTAGGCACAGAGTCCGCTAAAGCAAATTTGTATGCAGGCACTGCAAAAAATAAAGCCCAATTCCCATAAGCTCTCCAATACCCATTGAGGGATCTTTCTTTATTCAGTGGGAAAAATATATTGATAATCATACTTAAAAGTATAATTGCGGCGATTGGGAAAATAACTTGTTGAACCGAATCCCAAAAATCATGCATTACTGTCACATGCGTAATCAAATAAGAAAACTTTTCTTCGCCGCCGTGGTTTAAGCTATTTCTAGCCTGAACCACAGTTCCTGTTTCTTTTACTGTCCAATTGCCCTTGACAACCACATGACCGTTACCTTCAGAGTCGCGATGTCCTATTTCAATTTTCTCCGGCACTAATATCATTTTCGAGATACTTCCGGAGTAACTAGAAATTTCCATGTAAAGATCTAAAACTCCAAAAGGGTAGCTTGGCATATTTGCGTCTATCGTCAGATTCACACGAAACTTTTCAAAAAGTTCGAATTTCCCCCGCTGAACACCAAGGGTTTTATAAAAAGTTTTTCTTGGCTTTGCAGCGTTTGCAATTAGAAACTCCGGGTGCCAAATGTTTGCAATAAAATTTTTGTACTCATTTCCATGAATAGTTTTAGAACCAAACTCTTTTTCAAAAGAGACAGTGTCTCCGTCCCAAGTTAATAAAACTTCTACAACGGCATCATAGTGGCCTCTTGATAAGTCAATATTTTGAATTCCTTCGAATAAAACTTTTGCACGAACTTCATGTTCTGTTCCAGAAGTTAAAGTAGAGTTTTCTGCAACTGAAAAATTCTGCCCAGAACTACTTAATGTTTGGACTAAAACACCTGCGCCACCAATAACGATTAAAACAAAGATAATAAGGGAAAAAAAAGCGCGCCTTATTTCTTTGCCTCTAACCATTTTAGTTGGCATAACCCTCTCATAATTAGTTGCTCCAACCGTCGAAATGACCCTCGAGAAAAATTGCCACACTATCAAGCACAGAATTGATGCAAATAGGGCGATGCCCACCCACTTAATAATTTTTGGACCAAACCTTGGCGATCAATATGTTAGAATTTTTCACCATATCTTGCCAATATCTTTTAAAACGAGATCAAGTGCTTCCAGCATGGGGGAATCTCAACTTGATTTGTCTCAGTCAACATTAGAAGAATGTTAAACTATTTCAACTCATTGTAAAGAATGAACATTATTCATTAAAAGGCCTTGTATGTGCAATCGAAAATACATATAAAAACAGGGTTAGATCCGATGCAAACGCACAAAATACACTGAACAAACGGGCTGCTGACACGTCTAACAATTTAACTGTGGGTCGTCACTGCGCTTTATGTAAAATTACAAAATCATTCCGTGCGTCTTTTTGAATAATAAAAGAAGAGTTTATTTGTATCGACCATTAGGAGGATGCAACCATCTCGATATTGGATATGTAATTAAGCCTCTTTGAATTCCTCGGCATATTCTTCAGTCATTTTATGAATTTGTTTTTGTGATACCGTGGTACTTTTCTCAAAACTATCCATAAATAACTTGGCTATCAGCATAGTAGAGCTATAGGCTAACGCACCTACCGAAGCAGCGCCCATTAACGTCCCCAATCCAACAGCTGATTTGGACGCACTTCCAAAAATACTCATAGCTCCTGGAAAAGTTATCTTCGCTATACCTCCAAACGCTACCGTAGTTCCCCCACTAGTTATACTTAGCAAAGCAGTTTTTGCTCGATGTTTTGAGAATGGCACGTTATACAGTTTCGCTAGCGACATTATCAACCTAACTTGAAGGCCTGTTATAATTGCGACATCTACCCATGGTATTGGAATTCCTCCGGATGCAGCTGCCCAATTCGCATATAAATTAGCAATTTCTTGACCCTTAGCTCGAGCAGGACTTTGCAAGGTAACATCTTCAGATTTAGATGACCTATTATTGTCATTCGGTGCAGAGGCCGAATCCAGCTTTTTTAAGTTAACCGTTCTTGAGAATGTTCTGTTAGCATAGCCACCAATTTCTTTATTGGAGTCCTTCGGTGAATATACAAAACTTGGGAGTTTCTTTGCCATTATAGTTCTTATCCCGCGTTACTTAAAAATCATTTAAGAGGCCATCTATTTCGGTCGCCAAACAAGATATTTCTTCAGCCGCTATGCCACGCGGTTGCAAATATGATGGAGTGCTCCCAGATAATATCGCTTCTGCATAGGCCACCCGCGCAGAAAAGTGTTGATTACAAATCATAAAATTACGGACTTGAATATCCTGCTTGATTTGTCGTGCAATCAAGCTCTTCATATTCGCTTGAGTGAGAACAAAACGAACAAGTTTACGTGAATGGGCTTTTACTAACTCGTTGATTAGGTTGTAAGTATCAATGGCAACCTGAAAATCAATAGGCGATGGTCGTATTGGTATCAGAATACAATCTGAGTTTTTTATTGCTGCTTCTATAAGCGGCGACTCGAAACCTGGGGTGTCGATCAAAAGCCGATCTTTTCCCTTGTCCCTGTATGCCTTTATCTTTGTTTCTAACGTATCTTGACGGGCAGTTTCAAACTCAACTTGATGAAAGCCATGACCAAGTTGGCTTAGGCGCCACGCTGTTTGCGACGGGTCAGCATCAATATAACCAACCTTTTTACCTTGTTTACCCCAATAGACGCCTAAACAAGTGGCCAGGGTCGTTTTACCGCTACCACCTTTCATTGTTACGAGAGATATTACCTCCAACACAAATTCCAATCACATAAACTTGCAACTTCCCTCACCGTGAAAAAATATCTAAGTTAAAAAAAAACACAAGACCCAGTCTTAGCTTACTCACCCACGGTGTATTTCTTTCCAGTATCTCTTCCTTCGACAAAATCCATAATAGCTTTAGTAGAACTTTTCTTTACTATAGGTATAGAACCAAAAGGTGATACTCGGACTATCGTATTACAACTTATTCCATTTTTTAAATTACATTGGCTCACAGAAACTAGGGCATCTAAGTTGTCGCAATTCGTTACACCTTTATCGACAAAGACTGGGGTACCCTGTTTTTCTGATTGTTCAGAGGGATCAAGATTTACGAATAATAACGACATCCCTGTATGTTTGTAGGCTTTTTTAGGTTCATTTAATGGAGCACGAAACATAACGTTTACAACAGCATTAGTAATACCAGTTTGATTAAAATTTCTTAACCCGATTGTTGGAATACATTTTTTATTCTGAAAAGAATAACGAAGTCTACTCACGAATACTTCGACTAACCCGCCACCTGCTGAAACTTCCCAACTTCTGTTTATGTTCCCATTTTCATCTTGGACAAGTTTAATAGTGATATTATCACCAACATCGCTAGTACCCTCGATGATCAACTTACCGTCAATTGTGTACGGCATCCATGTGCCATCTGGATATATTATTACTTTAGAACTCTCTAAATCAACTAAATGCGGTTTATTATAAAATGATTGGGCTTGCGCCTTGCTTGCGTCTTCAGCTTCAGTTGAGCCCTTTTCCGCTGCAGTCCCGTGAGAAAAAATACCCATTAGTGATAACAACATCAAAGCCAAGAACCAGCGAGTGATTTTATTCATTTCCTTCATCTTACCCAATTGACCGGTGAGCTAAACCCACACTATATTCAAATATATTTTTTAATTATACTTCTTGAACAAACTTAATAACTTTTGTTTCCAAAACAATATTAATTTTCAATAGAATTGGTTCGGCCGACAAAACTGCGACACTTCAGATCAAGAATTTGTTCTATTTTTTTTGCCGCCTGCACAATTGAATTAATCTCTATGCCAGTTTCTATCCTCGATGTTTCCAGCATATTCACAATATCCTCTGTAGGTAAATTACCTATATCGCCCATTCCATTAGGCATTGCAATACCACCACCTATGCCACATATAGATCCCTCAACAGATGTTGCGCCAGAATTTAGAGCTGCGAACATATTTGCGGATGCCATACCAATCCGTTCATGAACGTGGAAACCTAGCTCTATATCAGGCCAACAATCAGTGACTGTCTTAAAAACCCTACCTACATGAATTGGATCTTCCATTCCTGTGCTAGCCGCTAGATATAGACGGCGAATACCTTTTTCGTAAAGCCGTTTCACAACGGATAGGGCGACACTGTCTTCTATCCGGCCTTGATATGGACAAAAGAAAGCGACACCTACTGCCATTACAAATCTAATATTAGCCTTTTCTGCTATCTTAAAGCAGTCACCTGCAACATCAATAGCTTGGTCCAATGTCATATTTTGATTCTTTTTAAGGTAAGTCTCACTGACGGTAAGAAGACCAAGTATTTCATCAACAAGACCAGATTCGACGGCACGAATTGCCCCCTTTTTATTCGGAACCAACGCGCGATAGATTGTATCTGGACGCCGTTTTATCCTCTCTAAAACAGCTTCAGCGTCGGTTAACATCGGAACAATTTTTGGATGTGCAAAACTTGTTACTTCGATCACTGGTAAACCAGCATCCGAAAGTAAATCTAGCATCCTCACTTTATCTTCTGTTGATATCCATCGAGGAAAAGACTGAAGCCCATCCCGTGGCCCAACTTCTGCTACAATAACCTTTTGGTTTTTTTTGATCATGGTTCTCTTTCTGCGCAGTTTAACCTATTTCATAACCTTCATTCTCTAATACCTCCAGATCAAAGCCGAGCATATCAATCAATATTTCTCTATTATGCTCTCCAAGTTGTGGGCCTGCATGTTTAATTTCACCAGGAGTTCGCGATAAATTTCCAACAACATTTTGCATCTTGAGAGGTCCTTTTAACTCTCTATCTTCAACCGCAACAATATTACCCCGAGCTATAAAATGTGGGTCTTCAAATATCTCAGCAATATTATTACAAGCAGCAACAGCTGCGCCAAATTCATCAAACAATTCAATTAAATTATCTCTATCAAATTCGAGTATTGCATTCTGTAAGGCATCATCTAGTGCCTCTGCATTCTGAATTCTTAATCTATTATCTAAGAATCTTTGATCATTTATGAGATCAGGTACATTCAATGCTTCACACATACGTTCAAACGTTGATTGGGCACTTCCCGAGATTGACACCCATTTATCATCTCTGGTTCGATATGTATTACGGGGTGCAGTGAATGGAAGACGACTCCCATTTCTTTCCTGTATTATTCCCAATTGGTCATAATCAACAACTTGAGGACCGAGTAAAGTAAACAAAGGCTCGTAAATTCCAAATTCTACAATTTGGCCTCTTCCACTGTTCTGATCCCTCTCGCGCAACGCAGCCAACGCTAAATATGCTCCCATCAAACCAGATGTTTCATCCGCAAGACCAAACCCGGGAAGTAAAGGTGGTCGATCAGAATACCCAGTTATCGATGCGAAACCCGCATATCCCTCCGCCAAGGTACCGAACCCGGGACGATGACTGTTTGGTCCAGTTTGGCCAAATCCCGTTATTCTGACCATTATAAGGCCTGGGTTAATTTTACTTAAAGTTTCATAATCAAGACCCCATTTTTCGAGTGTTCCCTTACGGTAATTCTCTATTATTATATCGGCGTCTTTTATCAGTGCCATAACAATTTCAACACCCAACGGGGTACGTAAATCTGCTGTAACGGACCGCTTGTTGCGATTAACCAACTTATACATTAAGCCAACACCGTCTTTGTTATTACCCCAATATCGAATCTCATCCCCAGTACCCGGTCTCTCCACCTTAATCACATCGGCCCCAAAATCACCAAGAAACATAGAGGATATAGGCCCAGCTAAGAAATTTGAGATATCAATAACTCGAACCCCACTCAAAGCTCCGCTCATTGGGGACTTATTATTTTTTTTATCCACTGTTTCTTCCCTTACTGAATTTGTTTATTAATTATAGTTAGCAAGAGTTTGCAGGTTCTGTAAACGTTACTTCCCACTGATCTGTTACGTGTGATAGTAGCAGTTACGTATTTGACTAGACCTGAAAAATTATTCCCTGCTGAAAAATAAGTCCTAATCATATTTTCATAAATATGACCAACAAATTTATTGGAGAACTAGATGTCAGAGGAAATTGATCGAGGAATCTTAGATAAGATAGGTTTTATTGGCGTGGGCTTAATGGGCAGTGGTATGGTTGATCGTTTACAAATAGCAGGTTACGAAACACATTTACTAGTTCACAAAAACAGGTCACCAATCGACAGGGCCAGTGATAACGGAGGTATTCCTTATGAAAATATCTTGGACTTGGTTAATAATGTGGAAACAATATTTTTATGCCTCCCCTCTAGTAAAGAAGTGATTGAAATAGCGGAAAAAGTTTTGAAGGCTCCATCTAAAATTAACCTGGTTATCGACTGTACCACTAATAGTCCCACTCGAGTAATGGACATTAATAAAATTTTTTCTGATGCTAATATTGATTATCTCGAAGCACCGTTAACAGGAGGCGTAACTCAAGCTTCAGAGGGAAAGCTTGGCGCAATATTAGGAGGGACGGAAGATGCTGTAAAAAAAGCAAGTCCATTACTTCGCGCATGTTGCTCTAAAATATCTCACGTAGGCGGAATAGGCATGGGAGCAAAAACCAAGTTAGTCAGTAATTTTCTAGCATTAGGAACAGCAACATTAGTCGTAGAAGCCCTATACATTGCAAAGAAACTTGAGATAGACTGGCAATCTTTTTACGACTTAGCCCGCCAAGGCTCTGGTCATTCCATGAGCCTTGATAGAATAGCACCTAAGGCAATTGAACAAAATTTTGAAAGTTATATTTTTAGCATCTCCAACACGGCTAAAGATTTTCGTTATATACACGAACTATTTATGAAAGAGGATTTAGAATTAAGCGCATTGACTGGTTGGATGCTAAAGCAATACGAAGATGCTGAAACAAAGGGATTAAGCAATTCTTTATTAAGTCAACGATTAGACCCAGAACTTTTAAAGAGATAACATCATTTTATTTTTTTAATAGCGTAAGATTCGACCACGATTTATATATATTTTTGATTGCAAATTTAAGACGTTTGAGTGAATAATATTCATTCTTTACATAGGGTTATTGTTTTTGCATAGTTTGTATGTAACAACCCCCTTTGTAATCAATAATTGTTATTTTGTTCAGAATGCTACTCCTGCCAGGGACTGCAGATATAAGAGGCCTTTAATATGACTGCTTTGTTAATTGTGATTGGACTCGCCGCTACATTTGTAGCCTGGGAATGCACCTCCTTTTTTGTTTGGAAAACTCTGGAGCGGATATTCCCAAATTTTGGAAGAACCAAGAATACCGACAAATAAATCCTGCTAGACAGTTGGTCCTATCAAGTTACTGCAATGTAGATCCCGTGGTCGTGTTTTCGTAGTTGTGACACTGCATAAAAAGCCTTAACAAAAATACTGCTAAAGTATACTATATCAAGTGATCCAAGAAGCGCCTTAAGCTTTGAGTAACTTTACTTTTTGGGGCCAGTAGTTTTAACTGCTGATCTTTTTTTTTCAATAATTGAAATAGATTTAGTATGTATAGGTATTTACGATCATTGTTTTATTATAAGAGAATGGGATAAACATGAGTCAATTCACCGACCGTCAAAAGAGTTTTGAAAATAAGTTTAAAAATGACGAAGAATTTAATTTCAAAGTCAATGCCCGCCGAAATAAACTTCTTGGACTTTGGGCCGCTGGAATGCTTTCTTTGGAAGGCGAAGAAGCTGAAGCTTATGCTAAAACGGTAGTGTTATCCGATTTTGAGGAACCCGGCGACGACGACGTGCTACAAAAGGTTCTCTCTGATTTAACAGCAGGAAACGTAGAAGCATCTCGAGAAAGCGTTAGAAAAGAGATGGACCACTTAATGGATCTGGCTCGAGAACAGATGACCGCTGAGAGTTGACCGCTGAGAGTTGACCGGACCATGTTTTGAAATTGCTGTAATCTCTAAAACCGTAGTTCTCATGAAATATATCACGCACCAGAAACTGCGCAATTAAGATTGAGATAGTCGCTGAGAAATAATAACAGTGATGTTGTTAATGACTGATATATTTTTAGTAAATTAAAAGTTTGGAAAAAGTCGTTCTAACGTTTTCCAAACAGCAAAAGTAAAAACAACCAACCCTATATGGATTACAACCCAACTAACCAGCATCTCTTTATTTCCTTTTTCGTGCTCCAAAAGCTTAATCGACAACGAATATCCTAATCAAAGTCTAGTGCCGTAGGAACACTGTATTTTAATTTTACTTTTTGCAGCCTGCCGCACTTACCCCTGCAATATACCCCCAGGTCAAACAGGGTCCAAGGGTTGTTCCAGCTCCTACCCCTTTGGATCCAAAGCAATTCGCCATTACATTTCCGGCAGCGTACAAACCTTCGATTATACTCCCATCTGGTCTCAAAACTCGGGCTCTTTCGTCAGTGCGCGGCCCGCCTTTCGTTCCGAGAAAACTTGCCTTAAAGGGCATAGCAAAAAAAGGAGCTTGATCTATGGTGCCCAATGTTGGATTCGGTTTATTGTTAGGGTCGCTCCCTCTATTGTTATCCCAAATCGACTTGCCACGGCCAAAATCTTCATCTTCTCCGCGTCTAGCAAACTCGCTGAACCTGAAGGCCGTATCAGCTAAATTTTCCGAATTCACGCCAATTAATTTGCCTAACTCTTGTAACGAACCAGCCTGGTAAAAATTATTTTTTATTTTTTTATTAGGGAGGGCATGTGGATACTTTTTTGCAAACTGACTATCGTATATACGCCAGGCAGGTAAATTTACAGGAATACCCGTTTCTTTGTCTCTCTCGTTAAAAGCTAGCCCAATATTCATCTGTTTTTCATTAACGAAACGTCGGCCATCCCGATTAACAATCATGGAGTGGGGCAGAAAATAATCTGCTGCTGGCTGCCCTTGTAATTTGCCTTCATACCTCACGGGTGTAGTTCCCATTATAAGTGCCTGGTCCATTCTATCTAGGTGCGCCCCAGCTTCTAAGGCCATTTTTTGACCGTCTCCTGTATTCGTCGATGGACTGGCTGTCCACTCAACAGGGCCAGGAAAATATCGTGCCATCATCTCTGGATCCCATTCAAATCCCCCGCTCGCTAGAACGACACCGCTCGTGACAATTACTCGCTCTGGGATTCCATCCCTTTCTATTTCAATTCCGGTAACACTCCCATCAGTTAAAATTAATTTTTTGGCAGGTGATTTAATTCGAACCTCAACACCAGCATCTAAACATCCTTTTAGAAGCCCAATAGTAAGGGAATTACCGCGCGTGCGAATTTTACGAAGGCTTCTCCAAAATAATCGTGGAGCATACTTTAATGCCCATTTTTTTGGGTTTGAGAAAAAATGATTGTCAACTATTTCCTCATAGGTCAGCCAGATAGATGAGGTTGGTTTTCTAACTAAATCTGCCCATCCGCCAAGGATATTTACAGGCAATGGCCTAGCAGATACATTTCGCCCTTTTGCCATTCCCCCAATGCTTTCAGCGTAGGGATCAGGGTCATTATTTGGGATAAATCTCAAAGGACTAAATTCCTCTAAGAAATGCAAGACCTTCGGCACTGTATCTACAAAAGCGGTCCAAAGCGCTTCATCAGTATTATGCCAGCCCTCAGGAGACACACTTCTAATATACTGCAAAACGCTTTCACGATTGTCAGTAACACCCTGTTGCGCGATGTAATGATGGCCAGGAGCCCATATACATCCTCCTGACATGGCTGTTGTACCACCCAGAACTTCCGCTTTCTCGATAACCAACACTCGGGCACCGGTCGACCTTGCAGCCAAGGCAGAGCTGAGACCAGCTGCCCCAGAGCCAACAACAACTATGTCATACTCTGCTTTATTCATGATTCACGAAATAAATTTCTATGAGACACATCATTTTATTTCTCAGTTGACTGTCAGTGGTATAAGAGTATTAGCCGATATATTTTAGTCATCCTAGTAAGTTCTGTAGTTCATTACTAGCCGGTTATAAGCGACACTCGAGGATCTTAAATGCAAAATATGAAGTGGTTCACAAAATTTATAATTGTCATTGCCCTTCTTATATTTATTTATCTGGTAGGCTTACGAGCGGTAGCGTTTTTGGGTTGATACATCCGCCTTAATCCGGTCACAACAATCATAAACTCGTCTTGGTACCTCTTGAATGCAGAGTCTGAATTGTTTTCGCGATAAAACAGGCGCGTTCAGACAGACTTTTCAATTCCATCCACTCATCCGGGCGATGATAATTACCGCCTATCGGACCCACACCACAAATTACAGGTGTTCCCGCTGCTGCAATAAAGCCACTATCTGCGCATCCCCCAGAATGTTCGCCTTCAATTTGTACACCGTCCTCTGATGCGGCCTCACAATAAATATCAAATAACTCCATAGACTCTGTTGATGGGTTTAACGGATGAAACTCTCCTTTCACCGTGAGAGAAGAACTTGTGCCATCGACCGTCGTGATTTCACAAATCTTTTTTACATTATCAATTATTTCGTCTCTATCCTCTTCAGCGCGGTAACGGATATCAATATCACAATTGGCCTCGGCCGCGACTGTGTTAACAGATTGACCTCCGGAGATTAAACCTACATTTATTGTAATTCCTCTGTCTAATTCCGTGAGGGCATGTAAGGATTGAATTTTTCTTGCCAATTCTTCAATCGCGCTTCTGCCTTCCTCAAAAGCGCCTCCTGAATGCGCTGCGACCCCAGAAACTGAACAATGACAGAAAATACCACCTTTACGCTTGGTGACAATATTTCCGCTCGGTCGCCCAGGCTCACTATTGAATGCAAGACGCGCCTTTTTTGCTTCGGCAACAATTATATCTTGTGATGCTGGAGACCCTATCTCTTCATCGCCAGTAAAAAGACCAACCATAGGGTTTGGTTGCCCGCCAAACTTTGAGAATGCAGCCAAAATAAATGCATTCATGACAAGACCAGGTTTCATATCGGCAACGCCCGGACCAAAAGCTCTACCATTCTTTATTTCAAATGGACGTTTCTCGACTTCTCCAGTAGGAAACACGGTATCTCTGTGACCGCACAGAAGTAGAGGACGATTACCGTCACCCCCTGAAACAATTACACGAAGAACATCTCCTTGATCCTTCAGAGCTATGGTTTCATGTGTCACTGAATGTGCATCAAAAAATTCTCTTAGCCTTTCCGCCACTTTATCGACACCCTGCTTATCGAAACTATTACTGTCAATATTCACTAGATCAGCCAGGAGCTTGACCATATTTTCTTGCTGTGAATTCAGCCATTCGGTTACAGGATTACTCATTGTATCTCTCCTCTAAACAGACAGGGTATCAAGACACATACACACAAAGTCTTGAATAAAAAATCTAATTCACAGAGTGAATTAAGCAATTGCTAGTGGGTTTATTATCACTCCCAAGCAGATGCATAGCATTAATATTTCCATTTTCCGTTTTTGCCCACAGCAATAAGGTGTCATCCCAAAACATCGGTCTCCGAAACCAAATCTCCATATCAAAACATTCTGGATCACCCATATATTTAGCTATTATCTCCCGATAAAAATGTACCCCCATCAGTCCAGCCGCAATAGGTGCTCTAAAACCATGCTTTTGTGCCACTTGGGGATCAGAATGAATCAAATTACCGGCCTCTTTACTAAACTCGGCTACTTTACTCGGCTCCAGTGTTTTCTGACAAATTTTGACGAAGCCATCCAAATCTTCTTTGGGACGAAAAATACCATTGGAAGGTTTCTTATCTCCTAGCGGAATTATTCCCGATCGGGTCGCTTTAACGCAGATTTTATCTTCTTCATTCTCATATTTAAATTCGCAACAAAGAATAGAACCGCGTGGATGAGGTTTGATACCGATGATTTTGCCAGAAACACGGATAGTTTCGTCCAGCCTAAGGGGATGCAGTTGCTGGAATCTTTGGGACAAATGCACTGCCCCCAGAATGGGTATGCCACTATCTATCAACACTTGTAATGTTGGTAAACCTAGCATCGCAACGTCGACAAAACAGCCGTACGCATTAGGCTCGATATCGCAACATTCTAGTTTAGCTTTTTGATCGTCAGAAGATATTATGAATGTTTGCGGAGAAAACTCCAGACCAACCTTTAGATCAATTTTTAGTTTCATATTTCTGAGATATCCAAAATATTTCAATTCAACTAGTTCACTTAAAAGAATATTATTTACGTCAAATTAG